>Ga0224495_10000005_pt1 | contig 277523 bp, 240 predicted proteins | sample SF_Jul11_sed_USG_FD_168128 | JGI IMG/M metagenome (GOLD analysis project Ga0224495, IMG submission 168128) | Sediment microbial communities from San Francisco Bay, California, United States - SF_Jul11_sed_USGS_4_1 | ecosystem: Environmental > Aquatic > Marine > Sediment | place: USA...
CGCCGACATTCTGAGAGCGCTCGACAAGGGTGACCTTCACGTCCTTTGCCCTCGTATCCCTTATAAGTTCGGATAAAAAGTACGCGGTCGATAGCCCGGACACTCCGCCGCCTATTATGACTATGTGCTTACCGCTCATGCGCTGCCCTTGATGTTATTTAGCACTACGTCGGCAAGCATCTTTATGAACTTTGGCGAGGTGTTTAACGAAAGAGAGCGCGCGAAGTTAAGGCCTGCCTTTAGCGCTATATCCTTAAATAGAATATCTATGTCGTAGAGCGTTTCAACGTGGTCAGAGACAAAGCCTACAGGGACTATAAGAATACTACCGAATCCGTCCTTTGCGGCCTTTTCGATTTCATCCTCTGCAGCAGGGCCAAGCCACTCAACAGGGCCGCCGCCCTTACTCTGGTAGGCAAGGCGATGCTCAGGGAGATTTGCGCCCTTGGTAACGGCCTCTATGGTCTCGTTTATTTTCCCAACATACGAATCTCCGGCAAGCGCAGGCGCCGGAAGACTGTGCGCGGTGAAAAGCAAAAGCGTTTTTTTATCCAACGGAAGTGTTTTTAGCGCAGCGTCTATATTGTCCTTTATCGCCTCTATGAATAGCGGGTGCGTATGCCACGTAGATGCGTACCGAACCTCCGGCACCCCGGCAGTCGTTTTTCTCGCCTCTTCTATATCAGCAAGATACCCGCCTGTAGCAACCCTCGATGTGTGCGGGGCCATGATAACGGCAAGCGCGTCCTCGACCCCGTCCATCCACATGTCGCGAACGGTTTCCTTTATATACGGATGCCAAAAACGCATGCCAACGTAGACCTCGGTATCGAGGCCAAGAGATGCAAGCTCGACCTTTAGCGCGTCTGCCTCGGCAAGTGTGATTTTAAGAAGCGGCGAAGAGCCGCCGATAAGGGCGTAGCGTTTCTCAGCGTGCTTTACCGTCTCGTCGCTTACAGGGCGACCCTTTAAGACGTTCTTTACAAAAGGCGCCACATTTTCTATAGCGTCCGCGCCTCCGAAGGCCAGAAGCAGCACGCCTTTCTTTTTACCTTCGCTCATTTCGAACTTAGATCATGCACGGTGTCGATCAAATACCTTACATTATCCACCGGCGTACCGAGTATTATGCCGTGTCCGAGGTTAAAGATATGGCCCTTCCTGCCTTTGGCCTCATCTAACACGGCCTTTGCCCGCTTCTTTATCTCTGCCTTTGAGCCGAATAAAACCGTCGGGTCGAGGTTGCCCTGAACTGCCTTGTTATAGCCAACCCTCTTCCACGCTTCCCCGAGCTTTACCTTCCAATCAAGCCCTATGACGTCCCCGCCTGCCGAGGCGCAGAGTTCGAGATACGTTCCGGTGTTGGTCGAAAAATTTATGAACGGCAGCTTCGGAGCGTACTTCTTAAGAGCCGAGAATATCTTCTTATTATACGGAAGAGCAAAGACCTTGTAGTCCTCGGGGCTAAGGCACCCGACCCAGCTGTCGAAAAGCTGGAGCGCGTTAACGCCCGCATCTGCCTGCGCCTTGAGATAACGTATGATGATTTCCGTTATCTTCTTCATCAGGCGGTGCCACTCTTTAGGTTCGGTATACATAAGACGCTTTGCGTTTATGTAGTTCTTCGACCCGCCGCCTTCGATTATATAGCTTGCAATCGTAAACGGCGCTCCGGAAAACCCTATAAGCGGGATCTTTCCGTTAAGCTCGCGCTGCACGAGCTTTATGGCATTCAGGAGATAAGGCACGTCTTTCTCCGGCTCTATTATGCGGATTGCGCTTATGTCCTTGGAGGTACGCACAGGGTTGCCGATTACCGGGCCGTCTCCTTTTGCGAACTCCAGCTTTATGCCCATTCCGGGAAGAGGAAGAAGAATGTCTGCGAATATGATTGCCGCGTCGAGGTCGAATGCCTTTATGGGCTGCATCGTTACTTCGCAGGCGATCTCAGGGTTCCTGCACATCTCGAGAAAGGAGTACTTTGCCTTCAAGGCCATGTACTCTTTCATATATCTGCCGGCCTGGCGCATGAGCCACACGGGCGTGTGCCCTGTTTTTTCGCGCCTGCACGCGCGTAGGAATGTGTCGTTCTGTATTGTCTGCATAAAACTCCTCTCTGCCGTATAGCTTACGGGTATTAAAGAATTTTCATTATACGGGGATTTATGCGTCGTTGCAAGGGTTTTGAAGATATTCGGCTCTGCGCAATCCTGTATGCAACGCGCCGGGAAACAGCCGCACTAACGTCCTACTCTACCTCTTCCTCTATCCTCGTTATGAGCCCGCGCATCATGTTCACTTCCTTGTGCATCAGGCCCGTTCTGCCAAACAAACGGCGAAAGTTCCTTAGAATGCTTGCTATGATGAATTCGCCCTTTACCTTTTCGCCGTACCCGAGCTTTCTCGCCATCTTCTCGATGTGCCCGTAGAAGAGCTCGACGTCCTCTCTTGGTGCAACCCTGTACGACGGCTCAACAGGGTTCTCTGCCCTGAATATGTAGTGACACACTACAAACACTGCCTGCGCAAGGTTTATGGAGGCATAATCGCGGTGCGAGGGTATCTCGAGAAGAATGTCGCAAATCTCGGTTTCTTCGTTCTTTAGGCCCTTATCCTCCCTGCCAAAAAGTATTGCAACGCGGTTCTTCCTTGCGCGCTTGATTATCTCCGGTATGGCCTCGTCTATGTTCATCGTTGGAAAGCGAAGCTTGCCTCTGCGTCTCGTCGTGCCTACGACAAGCGGCGCATCCTTTATGGCCACGTCGAGCGTTGGAAACACGCGCGCGGCCTGAAGCATGTCGGTAGCGTTACAGGCCATGGATTTGCCTTCCTCTGTCATGTAAGGCACGGGGTTAACGAGGCGTAAGTCCTTTAAGCCGTTATTCTTCATTGCGCGGCAAACGCTTCCGATGTTTCCTGCGCCCCTCGGCTCAACAAGCACTATTGATATGTTTTTAGCTACACCCTTTACCATGGGCTAAAGTATACCAAAACAAAAGCAGGCTTCCCATAAATAAAAAACCGGCCGCTTACAAGCGGTTGCCTCCGGGGTCGAAGTAATGGTTTGCATACCTAAACCATGCTTCCGTAAACGGCGCGACAAATACCCCGTGCCACGTGAACTCAAACGGCGTGGTATCGTCCTCGTCCATGGAGCCTTTTCCCAATTTTGCTTTAATTATATCTTCAGCCAAGGCATTACCAGTGATATCTGTTATCAAATTCGGTGTTATGGTTGTAATTCCATATGCCTTGATTGTCACCTCCTTGTGCGTATTTATTTCATAGGCACTTGCTTCCAACGGAAAAACTATCACTAAAACAATGACTGAAAATAAGATTATCTGCCCGATTCTGTTTTTCATGGTGCCTCCTCCTTGAACAATTCTTTCTCAATAAACTCTGGTGTATGATAATGAAGAATTTTACTTTTATGATTCTTTGTTGCACTTTTTACAGCGTGCAGTGCGTTTTTGACCTTTCTCCACTCTGAAATGTCTCTGGCAACAAAATCCGTTTTATTTGGATCATGGTAATGTAAGTACTCTTCAAAAGATTCATAAAAATACCTCAACATATCCCAATACCTCTCCTCGTCGGTCTTGGGGTGGAGCGTTATTAAGCGGCCGTTCCACACGGATTCGCGGATTTGCCCCTTGGGGGTCTTAACGTTATCGTGAAGCCTCGAAAACTCATCTCCCAGCAATTCGCTGTCCAGATTAGCCACGTCCGTATATTTCTTGCGCTTAAAAGCCCACGGCAACCTACTGGCAGCGTCCTTATAATACGCCCGCATCTCCTCGTAACTCACAAACGCATCGAAGCCTTCGGGATTGCTTAGAATCTTCTCCACAATAGCCTTGTCCATGTTATATTGGTCTTGCGCCTCATACCCTTCCTTAAAAAACCAAAGCTCAGGGTCGCTGCGCTTAAATTCGCCGTTCCATGGGATAGTTAACGGCCCCTTGGCAGCAATAAAATAATTGCCGTCCTTATCCGTAACGCTCTCGGCAATGTCAATAATCACGTCAATACTCCCTTCGCCGTACGGCTTCTTGTATTCCCACACCGCCACCACCACCGCGCCTTCGATAGGCTTTCTCGTATCCGCGTCCACAACCCTTCCACGGATTTCCTTTGTATAAAACTTCCTTGCGTCTATGCCTATTGGTTCGTCAGGGGGAAGGTTAAGCTGCCTCCTGATGTCGGCCTTGTCCTTGTCGCTCGCGGCGGCCATAGTAATACAGCCGCTTATAAGGGCAACCGCAAAAATAGCCGCAACCAAAAAAACGAGATTTACAAATATATACTTTCGTACACGCATGTTTGCCTACCCTCTTCTCCCCGCATACAGGTATATCGTGCCAAACACTTTTTTGAATGACAATTTGTCGGTAACGTCAATAAACCCCGCTTCCTTCATATAGGACGGAAGAAGCCCCTCGGCATTGTCATGTATATGTTCCTTAAAGGACATCATGAACACCCCTATACGCGCAAATAATCCAGATGGCGGGCCGAGGTCGAGTATTGCGATGCGGCCCCCGGGCTTTAACACGCGAAAAAGCTCCTTTAAGGCCTCGCGCTTACCTTCCGGCTCTATGTGGTGAAAGACAAGGCTCGATATAACGACATCAAGTGAAGCGTCTTCATACGGAAGCCTGTGGCCGTCATACTCGTCTATGGCAATGGCAGCGCCACTTCGCCTAATTTTTTCTTTCGCAACCGCAAGGATTTCCGGGTCTATGTCAATGCCCGTGAGCTTCGCACCCGTTTGCATGCGGTTTATTTCCGTAAGCACGCTTGCTGTGCCGCAACCGAAATCGAGTAGGCTTTTACCGGATGAAACCCCGGTTGCCCCTACAAGCTCCCTGGCCATAAAGCCGTAAGGCAGAAAAAGACGCGTCATCGGGTCGTAAAAACACGTCATAAAGCTAAACTCGAGAGCTGGTATGAACTTTTTCTTGGCCATGCGGCTTTACTGCTGCTTCGGGCGTTCCCCGATAATGGCTATTATCGGCTTATCTTCGCCGTCCGGCTCTGCGATAATTTCCATGTACTCGCCCGAGGTCTTGTACACATAAGGCGCGTTCTTAAGCGGGTTCTTCGGGATTACGGACATATATTCAGGAGCTAGCTTATCGAGCGTCTCCGGATATTTGCCGTGCTTAGCCTTATAAACCAGGGCCGAGGCAAACAGCAAAGCTATGTCACGTTCTGCCTCTGCCTGCAGTTCACGCTTGAAATACGGCGAAAACGCAGGCGTGCCGATGGTAGCAAAAAGAGCCGGCAGTGCCGTGTGCTCGGCAAAGAACTTATCGACCATTTCATTGTCTGCCTTTCTTTTTACAAGATCCCTCTCGCTCGCGCCAGGCATAATAAGCCCGGCACCTCTCATGAACACGTAAGCATCCCATTTGCCAAAGGCCCTATAATACGCCAGGGTGGCGTATTTCTCCGTCCAACCTCCGCTGGACACAAATGACTCTTCCAGAATAACACCTGTGTTTAGCGCCTCGGAAAGCGCCACCATGCCCGAGAACTCGGCTCCCATTGCCCGTGAGAAAGAATCCTTCATCGGACGGATATCGCCGCTGACCTTTCTTGCAAACTCGAGCGCGGCCTTTTTATCCTTTGCGTTTTTCGCAATCGACACAAGCCCGTTATAGATAATCTTCATATCGGCAACACGTATAAGGTAGCTGACCAGCCACGGGTCCTGCTCGAGCATATCGGTAATGGCAATGATCTTCGAAATACGGGTACCTGCCTCGGTCCAATTGCCGCCGTTTGCAGCCCTCATGGCTTCGAGCATCTCAATCCTTGAAAACCTCTTGAATGTCGAAAACTGCGGTATCCTTACCGAGCTGTGCCCGTAACGGCCGTCCTTTGCTTTAATATCGTCCCAGAGAAACTTCTTATAGCCGACAGCCTTTTCCAGGGCCTCCATGGGCTTTGCCGTTTTTTCGGAAAGTTTCTTTATATCGTCCATGGCCTTTACCCGGTCATATTCCTTCTCGCCTGTGACCATATCCCAGAGCCTTGTTACTTCCTTGTCGTCGGCGTCCGTAAAAAGTTTTCCCGCGGCCTCTATATGCGGCGCGGCGTTCTCCGGGTCTTTATAATCCATATCAGGGAAGAAACTCTTCCACTCGGATGTAACGCCGTACTGCGCAAGCGCAGCCTTCTCCTTCTCTGCCATTGCACCAAAGACATGGGAATTTATCAAAACAGCGATGACATAGCACGCAACTGCACCGCCGATGATTATGATATAAACGAACAGGGACTTAAGCCCCGCTCCCGCGCCCGAGGCTCCGGCAAGCGCGCTACCGGTGAGAGCGCCGCTTTTATTCTTTATGAATATGAAATACAGGTACACCGAAACGAGGAACGCGACGGCCGCAACGCCGTATACCGCCCAGGAACTTTCAACCGACACGGTAAAGATGATGTCCACATAAGACATCAGGAGCACCGCAACAACCGACACGGCAAACGACAAGATGACGAACAAAACAAGGTTTAAAAGGACTGAAGCCAGCTTTTTCATGCGATACCTCCTTATAGAGAAGCATGGCAAGGCTTATAAATAATACCAACCCCCGGCCACCCTGTAAACACAAAATAAAAAGGGGCGGCATAAAAGCCGCCCCTGGTATTTATTACACAAAGTCCGACAAAACTGTCGTCACACAACATCTTCGCAATCATTCTCTTATGCCAAAACACAGCGGCAAGTCGGCTGTCAGGCTAAGCGCGCGAAATTTTTGACCGCAGGCGTATCTTTGGTGATACGTCGAGAATCAAAAATTTTCGCGCAACAACGCATGACAGACAAATCGCCGCTGTGCCGTCGACGGTTTTACCTTACCTTACAAGCCCAACCATTGCCTCAAGACGCTTGATACGCTCCTCCAAAGGCGGGTGCGTGGTGAAAAGGCTCGTCAAACCGCCCCTGCCAAAAAGCGGGCTCACGATGAACATGTGCGCAGTCGATTCATTCACATTATGCATCGGTATCTTCTGATTATAATACGTAAGCTTTCTTAGCGCCTCGGCAAGATACATCGGGTTTCCTGCAATCTCCGCGCCCCCCCTATCGGCTCCGTACTCCCTTGAGCGCGATATTGCCATCTGTATGAGGAAGGCCGCTATAGGGCCAAGTATCATCGTGAGTATCAGAACAGCCGGATGCCCGCCGCGTTCATTATCGCGGCCGCCGCCAAACCACATGGCCATGTGCGAGAGATAGCTTATCGCGCCGGCAATAGTCGCGGCAACGGTTGAGATAAGCATATCGCGGTTCTTTATGTGGCTAAGCTCGTGCGCCATCACGCCCATCAGCTCTTCGCGCGTAAGAAGCCTCATGATGCCGGTTGTCGCTGCAACTACGGCGTGTTCGGGGTTTCTGCCGGTAGCAAAGGCGTTTGGCGTATCGGTCTCCATCATATAAACCTTTGGCATCGGCAGATTGGCCTTCACTGCCAGGTCCCTTACCATTCCCACAAGCTCCGGGGCCTCGGCCTCTGTTACCTGCTTGGCGCCGTACATCGCAAGCACCATCTTGTCGCTAAACCAGTACGCACCGAAGTTCATCACCCCGGCGATTATGAGCGCAATGAGCGCGCCCTGCTTGCCGCCCAAATGCCCGCCTATGGCAACGAGCATGCCCGCAAGGAGACCGAGAAGAACAGCTGTCTTAAGATAGTTCATCGTTTATTCGACTACCTCCGTTAGTGTTATGCGGCAGAGTTTCTCCATACCTGCCTGCCGCGCCCTGATATATTTTAGGGACAAGCCCCCTCTTTGTCAAGGGAATGCGGCCCTAAGCAGCCTTCGCGCTCTCCGGGTTAAGCAGCGCCTCGATGGCGTTTTTGACCTCGGTCATATCCACTCCTGTCGACAGACAATACCCAAGCGGCCTCTTGTTGACGATTGCAAGCACAGGAAGCGGGTACGCGTCCTGAACTCCGCTTGTAAGGTCTCTTTCGCAGGCAACGGCCACAACGGCATCGGGCCGAAATTCCTTAAGCTTACGCCTTGCAACGGTGCCTCCGGTAAGCACAAAGAACTTTAAGCCGTACTTTCTCGACACGGTCAAAAGCTCCGCTATCTCGCACTTGCCGCATTCAACGCAATTATCGACGTCGCGAGTGACCTTTATTTTACAATCGTCGAACTGTATGCAGTGGGGCATGAGAAGGATTATCTTCTCGGGCTTAAAGCCGCTTTTTCTTTGCGACAGGCCTCTGACCATCTTGTTATTTAAGTCTATAAACACCTGCTCTACCTTTATCTTCGGAATCTTAAAGAGCCCGGAGGCCATTATGGTCACCGGCAAAAAGAACTTAACAAGAAGCCCCCTAAACATCGGGGAAACTGCCTGGCTCGAGGCCCCCCTCATTGCAGACGAAGCAACTGCAATGCCGCCTATTGCAACGAACCCTACGACTATTATTATCACAGCCCCGAGCGCGTACGGAAGCGCCGGGTGTATGTGCGAGAGCCCTACCGTTGGCACGTACCAGAGAAAGAACCCTATTGCCGCTATGAAGAGCGCAATTGCGCCGACAAAAGCAGCGACAGCAAAGCCCCCCGGCCTGTACTCTACACTCGCATGCCCTGCGCTGTTTATCTCGGCGCCATTATCCAAAGACTTTTTTTCCAAGCTTATGCCCTCTTGTAAACTCGTCTGCGCCGCAGCGCTTTTTACCTTCCAACTGAAGCTCCATTATCTCGTAACAGCCGCTCCCGCACTTAACACGGATAACGCCGCCCTCTATATCAAGCACCTCGCCAGGCCTCGCGTCCTTTGAGTCTTCGCCGACCGCCCTGCCCAAATGTATCTTTAGAACCTTGCCGTCGAGCTTCGTATACGCTCCGGGCCAGGGCGCAAACCCGCGCACCCGGTTATTTATCTCTACCGCGCTCCTGCTCCAGTCTATGAGGCCGTCTTCTTTCTTTAGTATCGGCGCGTAGGTGGCCTGTGATTCGTCCTGTCTTTCGGCCTTCAAATTACCTTCGGCAAGAAGCCCGAGCGTCTGTACAAGAAGGCTTCCGCCTAGAGGGGCAAGCTTTTCGAGCACGCTTTCTGCGGTATCTCCATCATCTATCCCTATCTCCTCTTTAAGGAGCATGGGGCCTGTATCCATGCCCTTGTCCATGAGCATGGTCGTAACGCCCGTTACCTTTTCGCCGTTAACTATCGCCCAGTTCACAGGGGCCGCGCCCCTGTACTTTGGCAAAAGAGAGGCGTGCACGTTCACGCACCCAAGCCTCGGTATGTTAAGCACAGCCTCCGGAAGGATTTTCCCGTAAGCTACGACAGCGATGACATCGGGCTTTATGTCTTTTAAAACATCCTGAAACGCGCTGTCTTTAAGGCTCTTTGGCTCATATACCGTTATGCCTCTGCCAAGCGCAAGCGTTTTTACGGCAGTATCAACAGGGACCTTGCTCCTGCCAGAAGGCTTTGCCGGCTGCGTTACAACGCAGGCTACATCCGCCCCTGCATTAAGAAGGGCCTTCAAAGACGCTGCCGCAAACTCCGGCGAGCCCATGAAGACTATTTTAAGGTTTTTCATCTGTATTTCAAAGCCTTTTAAAAGAAGCTAATCTTCCTTATCCTCTTCCTGCAGCCTTTTATACTTTCTAAGTATGAGCGAGCGCTTTAAGCGGCTTAGCTTATCGACAAACAACACGCCGTCAAGATGGTCTATCTCGTGCTGAAAGGCTATTGCCATCAGGCCTTTTGCGGCGATTTCAACTGTCTTGCCCATTTCATCAAGGGCGCGTACCGTTACCTCGGCAAACCTGTCTACATCGGCCCTAACGCCCGGCACGCTAAGACAGCCTTCCTCAAAGGTTACCTCTCCGCTAGAAGCTATAATCTCAGGGTTTGCGAACTTGTAGACAATGGTCTTTATGTCCTTATGCCTTTCGCTTCCGTCCCCTTCTTCATAGTCCTCTTCGTCATCGATATTCTCCGGAATTTCCATCACTATTACGCGCTTATCAACGCCTACCTGCGTTGCGGCAAGGCCTATGCCTATGTGCGCGCGCATGGTCTCGACCATTTCGTCCATAAGGCGGCGCACCTCGGCGTTTACCTCCATAACAGGCGCGGCCTTTACGCGAAGCCTCTCGTCAGGATATGTGAGAACCGTTAGTATGCTCATATCTATAATATTATATTATAACGCCTCGCACACCCAATGTCAGCTAAAAAAAGACCGTTTACCCAAAAGAGTAATTGGCACATTGTGCACATTAACAATTATTCTTATTGACAATTTTTATATTTTCTATATACTTATATGTTAGAAAGGTTTTTTCTACCTTCGTAAAGGCAATTATCGGTCTTAAGCCTCTATCTTTTGGCTATGAAAAAACTTGCTACTTTAATAAAAAATATCCTACTACGAAATTAAAAAGGCTTTATTATCAACGCGTTTTATGTGGCACGCAATTTGCAACATTATCTGATTAGCAGGACTAACTCTCGAGATTATCGGAGGTTTTAATAGAATACTAAACAAGCAATAACATTACAAGCATCATCCTTACCACGCGATAAGAGCAACCCGTTGTGACGAGCGCGGGGCGCAGAGCCATTAACCCGACATCCGGAAACGGAAAGGGTTTGAAGGGACGCCGAAGTGGTTAGGGTTTGAAAAGAACATTGTCTTGGCCGGTTATTTTCGGACAGGATAAATCCCTTTTCGGCCTGCCTTCGGTGAAACAAGAAAAAGAGGCAGGCCGTTTTTTTTTACGAAGAAATACCAAGGAGAAACACTTAGAGAAAACATCGAAAGAACGCACATAGCACCAGCGCCACGCGATAAGAGCAACCCGTCACGACGAGTACGGGGCGCAGAGCCATTAACCCGACATCCGGAAACGGAAAGGGTTTGAAGGGACGCCGAAGTGGCCGGTTGATTGCATTACAGAGAAACTTGCGAACATAAGGACGCGCGTAGCGCCTTAAGTCCGCCATCAACCCATCTTCGGCGATACAAATAGAAGATGGGTTTTATTTTTAAGGCGAGGGAAATGAAGAAAGTTCTCAAAAAAACGCTCCATACCTTGTATATAGCGCCCATAATGCGCCTTATGGCGGCGTTTGCGCTCTTTACCCTCGCGCTCCTTTCGCCAAACGCATCATACGCGGTAATAGACAACACCACCACTGCCACAAACAGCCTAAGCTGCGCAGGAACGCGCGCAGCCACCAACCTCGGATGCACGGCAAACGACTTTACGGTCAATGCGGTCCTTAGCGCTCAAAGCGGCACGGTTCCTTTTTGCATCGCAGGCGATGTCTTCTCTTTCAACGTGGAAGTATCGATAACCGGCGGCATAGGCGACAAATACGATATCGGCTTCTTTGCCGGCGAAACAGGGAACGACCCTGCAGTCAACGACGCTACAAAGACATGCTCCGTTGCGACCTTTCCGGTGACCGGAGTAGCCCCGTGGCAAACCCTTGATCCGCAAAACGACGCATGCAGCGACTTTACCGGCAAAAATCCGGCCTACACATCAATAGCCCTTATAAATAACGTAAAGGTGGTCTGTCAGGGTGCTGCCGGGGCGCCTACCGGAACGCTGGCAGTGCCTTTTGTCGCAAGCTTCCACTCAAATAGCGGCACCACCTGCACAGGGCCCACTGATGTATCGATCGCCGGAAGCTCCAAATGCGCCAAAGGCGTATCAACGGTCTCCGGAACCGTACAGGTGCGCTCGGGCACCTATATCGACGTAACCAAGGCAACGAACCCCACGCCGGACGGCTCGCTCCAGGATTTTACGTTAACAGCCTCAGTACCAGCGCCGCTTGTAGTTGTATCTCTAAAGAACGGCGTATACTCCTCGCCCATAACCACGGCAACGCAAACAGTCACAGCGACTATAAAACAGGGCGAGACAGTAAGGTTCATAACCGATGCGCTCGCAACGGACCAGATAATGACCATCACCGAGAGCGCCACCACCTTCTGGGAGACTTCGGCAGAGGCCATAACATGCGCAGGAAACATCACATCGCCAGTAGCCCCGACCTTTACGACAAACCTCGGAACGCGCACCATAACAGCGGCCCTTAGCACGCAAAAAGTATCGGGCTCCTGCACTATCACAAATAAGAAAAGAAGCAAAATCACCATGGTAAAGAACGTGGACGGACGCGTAAACCCGACAGATCAGTTCTCGGTCACGGCAACCGGCGGCGGCACGCTAACCGACAGCGTTGGAGCCGCCATAACCGCGCCCGTGACAATTACGACCGCGCTCGCTGAAACGACAAAGCAGACGACCTTCTGGAGCCAGCCCGGGCAGGCACTTACCATCACAGACAGCGCGGCAAGCGGCTTGCTTACCGACTATTATACACTGTATTCCTGCACGAACGCCTTCGCAGGCTCAACGACCGTGCTCCCTGCCCCGGGAGTTGCAAGCTCATTTAACCTTACCCCCGGCCCTGACGACGACATCACATGCACATACACGAACAGGGCAAAGCCCAGGGGGGCCGCAAAATCGTTTAACCCGGTAAGTATCGGCACAAACGATACATCGGTAATGACCATAACCCTGGAAAACAAAAACTCTCTGGCAATAACAGGCGCTGCATTCACTGACACATATCCCGCAGGCCTTATAAACACCGCGACCCCAAGCCCGGCAATCAGCGGCGTTGGATGCACAGGTACATTCACGAACCCGGACACTACCTCTGCCGCGCTCACAGGCGCTACCATACCGGCAAACACCACCTGCTCCTACACAATAAACGTAACAAGCGCGACCGCTGGAAGCTACACAAACACGCTGCCGGCAGGCGCAGTTACGAGCACGGACGCAGGAACAAGCCCCACGGCTGCGTCGGCAACGCTTACGGTAATGAACCACCCTGCTGCTACCAAGGCATTTAGTCCTGCGAGCATAGGCGTGAACGAAACGTCTACGCTTACAATAACGCTTACGAACTCGAACGCCGCGAACATAACGGGCGCGGCATTCACCGATACCTACCCGGCAAATCTCGTTAACGCGGCAACACCTGCCGGCTCTACGACCTGCGCCGGAGGCACTGTAACGGCAGTAGCAGGCGGCGGCAGTGTTTCGCTTAGCGGCGCAACAATTCCGGCATCCGGAAGCTGTACGGTAACGGTCAACGTAACGAGCGCAACGGCAGCCTCTTACACCAACACGCTGGCAACAGGCGGCGTAACTACCACGAACGCCGGAGCAACCCTTGCGCCTGCTTCGGCAACACTTATAGTGCTTAACCGGCCAACCGTTTCAAAGGCCTTTAGCCCGACAAGCATAGGCGTAAACGACACCTCGACCATCACCATAACGCTTACGAACTCGAATGCCACGGATATAACAGGCGCGGCATTTACCGACACGTATCCGGCAAATCTTGTTAACGCGGCAACCCCTGCCGGCGCCACCACCTGTACCGGAGGCACTGTAACGGCAGTAGCAGGCGGCGGCACGCTGCAGCTTAGCGGAGCAACTATTCCTGCATCAGGAAGCTGCACCGTAACCGTGAATGTCACGAGCGCTACGCCAGGAAGCTACTTGAATACAATACCAGCAGGCGGCGTTACAACGGCAAACGCAGGCTCGAACACAGGGGCTGCATCGGATACACTTACCGTGCTTGGCCGCCCGACCGTTTCAAAGGCCTTTAGCCCAACGAGCATAGGCGTAAACAGCACCTCGACCATCACGATAACGCTTACGAACCCTAACGCCGCGAACATAACCGGCGCGGCATTTACCGATACCTACCCGGCAGGCCTTGTCAATGCGGCAGCCCCTGCAGGCTCGACAACCTGCGCAGGAGGCTCGGTAACGGCAGCGGCAGGCGGCGGCAGCGTTCAACTTAGCGGAGCAACGATTCCGGCATCCGGAAGCTGCACAATAACCGTTACGGTCACGAGCGCTACTGCGGGAAGTTACACCAACACAATAGCGGCAGGCGGCGTGACAACAACGAACGCGGGCTCTAACGCCGGGGCAGCGTCAGCCACACTTACGGTACTTAACCGCCCTGACATTACAAAAGCATTTAGCCCGACAGACCTGGCAGTGAACGCGCCCTCGACACTTACCATAACGCTTACGAACTCTAACGCCGTAAACATCACCGGCGCTACGTTTACAGACACCCTGCCTGCGGGCGTAACGGTAGCAAGCCCGGTTAGCACCTCAAATAACTGCGGCGGGACATTTACTAATGGTGGCGGCGGAGCTATAGCAGCCGGGGACGGCTCTGTAAAGCTCACGGGCGGCACCATACCTCCGGCAGGCTGCGCTGTCACGGTCGATATTACGAGCGCTACTGCGGCGGCATATACCAACACCATAGCAGTCGGGGACCTTACAACCACGAATGCCGGGCCAAACACAGCAGTGGCAACGGCAACGGTAAAGTTCTACGACAACCCGACGATAACAAAGTCGTTTAGCCCGGCAAGCATCGGCACGAACGACCCGTCACTGCTTACCGTAACCGTCGCCAACCCGAACCCGAGCGCGCTAACAAACGTTGCCTTTACAGACAACTACCCGGGCGGCGGCGTCATGCAAAACGCAACAGGCGCCTCACCGACCATAACCGGGGCAGGATGCACGGGCACGCTTACTGCCGTTGACGGAGGGGTAAGCTTCTCGCTTAGCGGCGCAACCGTTCCTGCGGCATTTACCTGCACATACACTGCGTACGTAACGGCCACAACAGCGGGTGCGTACCTTAACTCGACCGGGAACGTAACGACAAACCAGGGCGTTACCGGAGCGGCAGCTACAGCTACCCTTACGGTGCTTAACCACCCAAGTGTTACAAAGGCCTTTAGCCCCACGGCTATCGGCGTCGGCGGCACATCGACCATCACCATAACGCTTACGAACTCTAACGGGGTTAACATAACAGGCGCGGCATTTACGGATACATATCCGGCAAATCTTGTTAACGCGGCTACGCCTGCAGGCTCTACGACATGCGCCGGAGGCGCTGTAACTGCAGCAGCAGGGGCTGGAAGCGTGGCGCTTAGCGGAGCAACCATCCCGGCCGGAGGAAGCTGCACAGTGACAGTTAGCGTCACGAGCGCGACATCTGGCTCATACACAAACACAATCGCCGCAGGCGGTGTGACCAGCACCAACGCCGGGGCAAACACCGCTTTAGCCTCGGATACACTGACGGTGCTTAACCGCCCGACCGTTACAAAGACATTTACCCCGGCCTCTATCGGCGTAAACGACACTTCCACAATGAAGGTCACCATTACGAACTCAAACGGAGTTGCGATAACCGGCGCGGCATTTACCGACACGTATCCTGCAAACCTGGTTAACGCGGCCACACCGGCTCCTACGATAACGGGCGTAGGCTGCACAGGGACGTTTACCGATCCAAGCACCACATCGGTTCAACTTAGCGGCGCAACCATTCCGGCAGGCAGCTCCTGCGACTATACGGTAACGGTCACAAGCGCGACGGCAGCAAGCTACACCAATACCATAGCGGCCGGAGACGTGACCACCACCAACGCCGGAGCAAACGCCGGGGCCGCATCAGCGACACTTACGGTGCTTAATCACCCGACAATTGCAAAGGCGTTTAGCCCGGCCTCGATCGGCGTTAACGACACTTCTACCATCACCATAACGCTTACAAACTCGAACGGAGTTGCCGTAACAGGCGCGGCATTTACCGATACGTATCCGGCAAATGTTGTAAACGCGGCAAGCCCTTCCGAGGCAACGACCTGCGCCGTGGGCACTGTCACGGCAGCGGCAGGTGGCGGCAGCGTTGCGCTTAGCGGAGCAACCATCCCGGCCGGCGGGAGCTGCACGTTAACTGTCACTGTCACGAGCGCGACAACGGGAAGCTACACCAACACAATAGCGGCCGGAAACGTGACCACCACAAACGCAGGAGCAAACACAGGAGCAGCATCGGCTACCCTTACGGTGCTTAACCACCCAAGTGTTACAAAGGCCTTTAGCCCCACGGCTATCGGCGTCGGCGGCACATCGACCATCACCATAACGCTTACGAACTCTAACGGGGTTGACATAACGGGCGCGGCATTTACGGATACATATCCGGCAAACCTGGTTAACGCCGCGGCTCCGGCAGAAGCAACAACCTGCGCAGGAGGCACTGTAACCGCAACGGCAGGGGCAGGAAGCGTGGCGCTTAGCGGAGCAACCATCCCGGCCGGAGGAAGCTGCACGGTAACTGTCACTGTCACGAGCGCGACATCTGGCTCATACACAAACACAATCGCCGCAGGCGGCGTGACCAGCACCAACGCAGGGGCAAACACCGCTTTAGCCTCGGATACACTTACGGTGCTTAACCGCCCGACTGTTACAAAGACATTTACCCCGGCCTCTATCGGCGTAAACGACACTTCTACAATGAAGGTCACCATTACGAACTCAAACGGAGTTGCGATAACCGGCGCGGCATTTACCGACACGTATCCTGCAAACCTGGTTAACGCGGCCACCCCGGCTCCTACGATAACGGGCGCGGGCTGCACAGGGACATTTACCGACCCGAGTACAACATCGGTTCAACTTAGCGGCGCAACTATTCCCGCAGGCAGCTCCTGCGACTATACGGTAACGGTCACAAGCGCGACAACAGGCAGCTACACCAATACAATAGCGGCAGGCGGCGTGACTACGACCAACGCCGGAGCAAACGCCGGGGCCGCATCAGCCACACTTACGGTGCTTAATCACCCGACGGTCACGAAGGCCTTCGCCCCCATACTGATAGGCACCGGAGGCACCTCGCTTCTTACCATAACACTTGCAAATTCGAACGTGGTTAACGTAACCGGCGCGGCATTTACCGATACTTACCCGGCAAATCTTGTTAACGCCGCTACTCCGGCAGGCTCTACGACCTGCACAGGCGGCACGGTAACGGCAGCGGCAGGGGGCGGCAGCGTGGCACTTAGCGGCGCAACTATCCCGGCCGGCGGAAGCTGCACGGTAACGGTAAACGTCCGAAGCTCCGTGCCAGGCACATACACGAACACCATCGGCATCGGGGCCATAACAACCGCTAACGCAGGAGCAAACCTTGCATCCGCTTCGGACTCACTCACGGTCGTGGCAGCAGGCATGCTCATAATATCGAAGACCGTTACGACGTATTCCGACCCGATAAACGGCATAACAGGGCCGCTTACCATACCGGGCGCGTACATGGATTACCTCATCACAATAAACAACATCGGCGCCGGAGCGTCATCGAGCCTCGTAGTGACAGACCCGATACCAACGGCGAATGTTGAGTTCTTCGGCGGCAACCTCGGCGGCGGCAGCCCGTTCGTGTATACGGACACAACGGCGCCCAACGGGCTTACGGGAATAACGTCACTGGAATACTCAAACGATAACGGAACAACGTGGACATACGCGCCGGCGCTAACGTTCGATCCAGCGGTAACGAACTTCAGGGTGACCTTTGGCGGCACGCTTGGCGCCGCAAAGGCGTTCACTCTCAAATTCAGGGTACGGGTGAAGTGATGACACGGTTTAAACTTACATACCGGCATCTGGCGGCAAAGGCGCTTTGCGCAGTAGCGGCCCTTATTATCGCGCTCTGCTGCCCGGCCATGTCCGAAGGGGCAACGCCTGCAGGAGTAACCATAAACAACACCGCCCTTGTGACCTATAATGTCGGCGGCGTATGGGCGACCATCAACGCTACCATCGGCTTTAAAGTACAGGAAGTAATACAGCCAACGATAACCTGGCAAAACAGCCCGGCGGTGTATGTTGCGCCTTCGCAGACAAACGCCATAGCGACATTCACCATAACCAATTCAGGCAACGGATGGGACGACTATACTGTCGTGGTAAACAATTCAGTAGGCGGCGACAACTTCGACCCCATACTTAGCGCCATATACGTAGACACCAACTCTAACGGCTTTTACGATGTTGGCGTAGATACACTCCTCTCCGGCGACCCGGGGCTTAACGCCGGAGCCTCTGTAACGTTATTCGTATTAAGTAACATACCGGCAGGCGCAACCGGCACAGGCACAAGCCGTATAACCATAACCTCCAAGACCGGCACAGGGGCGCCCGGCACCGTGCTCGCAAGCGCAGGCGACGGCGGCACTGACGCTGTAATAGGAGCGACAAGCGGCATAGCAAGCGTAGACGCGCTGTACTCGGTATCCGCAGCAACGGTGAACATAGCAAAAACATCTACTGTCCTGGACGTGTACGGCGGCTCTAACGCCATAACAGGATCGACCGTAACATACACGCTGACAGTAACGGTTGCCGGCGCGGGCACGGCAAATAACGTTGTGATAACCGACGCCATACCAACGAACACGACTTATAAAACCGGCACGATAACGCTCGACGGCGCGCCGATAAGCGACACCCCGGCAAACGACGCCGGAGATTATAATTCAACGGCCCCGGGGGCGATTACAATCAACCTCGGCTCGATGACAGCGGCTGTGACAAAGGTAATAACGTTCAAAGTAACTATAGATTAGAACGACGCTACAAGAAGGAGGCTCATATGCACCAAAAAAGAACACGGATGCTAACGGCGGCCGTTCTGGCCGGAGGCGCCTTTATCGCCCTCGCCCTTGCCAGTGAGGCAGCTGCAGCCGGCAAGATAGAGGTAAAGATAGCGGCACAGGTGCCGGTCAAGACCTCCGATGCAAGCGGCAAGAAGACAACTAAGATGGTGGATGCGGCAATTGCCAAGGTAATACCAGGAGATGTCGTGACATATACGATAACATACACGAACACCGGCGACGACGCCGTAAAAGAGGTCATTGTCACGAACCCTGTACCGCCTGAGGTCGAATACATAGAAAAAAGCGCGTCGGGAAAGGACTCGGTTATGACCTTTTCCATAGACGGAGGTAATACGTACGACGTTCCAACGAAGCTCGAAGTAAAAGACAAGGACGGAAAAACGCGCCGGGCCAAGGCGTCCGAATACACGAACATAAAATGGACGCTAAAGGGCAGCTTAGCCCCGGGGAAAGGGGGCTCGGTTGCGTACCGTGCGAAGATCAAATAACAGGACGCAAAATCACGAATTTACCGACAACTACTATATAAAAGGAGGACGACATGGCCCAAGTTAAGGAAATACTGGTTGAATAGAAAGGATGCAAAAGACAATAACGGAACATAAAAGACAATGGAGAAAGCAATGTTTACTTACAAAACGAAACATACAAACAAAAAGGAGGAGAATATGAACAGGCAGATAAAGCGCCTTCTACTGGCCCTGTTCGCCGCAGCCATGCTCGTTAGCATACTGCCGACGTCAGGAGCAGCAGAAACTGCAGGAGGCACGACCGTAACAAACAACGCAACCGTCTACTACAGCGACGGTGTGACAAGCACGTCGGCGGACACCACGCTGGCCCCGGCGACCTTCAAGGTCGACAACAGGGTCGAGGTGACGATGACGCTAAACACTACGTCGCCCATGGCAGTAGTAACCGGCGCAGCCGACAGAGTGCACTCGTTCACACTGACCAATGGAGGCAACACGACACAAAGGTACTCTTTTGCCATAGCCGATGGCGGGACCTTCACCGTCGCCAACCCGACGACGGGTGTTAAGATATTCGCCGAGATATGCCCATGCGACGGGATTTATAACGGTACAGACGTAGACCTGTCCGCCGGCGGCCTTACACCGGACGTGGCGCCCGGCGCAACCATTGACATCCACGTATGGGTCAATATCCCTGGCGCACTTACCCCGCCGAACAACTCGACCATAACGCTCACGGCAACGACACATAACAGAAGCGCCGTGGACGTAAACGCAACTACAGAGACCAACCTCGGCCTGAACACCGAGGACGCGGTATTCAACGACGTAGCCGGCGCAACCGATGCCGCAACCGACGGCAAATACTCCGTCACCGCTGCATACACGCTCGTTGGCACGGAGATGACCATCACGAAATCGGTAGCCCTGGTATCCGACCCGCTTGGCAGCGGCCTGACGATACCCGGAGCAATTGTCGAATACACCATAATCGCCAAAAACGGCAACGGTGCGGCGCCTGCGGCATCTTCGGCAACCCTGTCGAGCATACAGGACTTCATCGACATAGGGAAACTTACAATCGTCGCAGACTCCGTCAACATAACAACGTCCAGAGGCGGTTCATTCCTGCTCCGTACAACGGACCTAGGCGATGGCGATACAGACGGAGTCGCATATAACAGCGGCACTGGCGGACTTGTCATAGATTCAACTGTCTTCCTGCCGGCCGGAGGCATATATACTAACGCCGGGGAGCTACAGGACGGACAAACCATAACCATAACGTTCCAGGCAACAATACAGTAAGGAAATAAAACAAAGTGCAGGAGGCTTGGTGAAGGGATTCTTTAACATAGTAAGCGCTACGAACGGACGCTCAGGGAGTGTCGCCCGTACGTACGCGTCTGCCCTTTTCAGGGAAGTATTGTTAAAGGAGCCAGGCACCGCAGGCAACCCGGCGGCAGCGAGCAATACGCCGGGCTGTCTGCACGTTGCGCAAACCGGGGGTAAAGGCCTCGGGTTGCGCAACGTGCAGGCAGCTATCGCCTTTATAATGCTCTTTATCACAGCATCGGCGTCAGTGGCAGCTACACCTCCGGGCACTATAATAACCAACACCGCCACTGCCTCATACGACGTTGGCGCGGTCGTAGGCATAGCCGCGGTCTCGAACTCGGCATCAACGACAGTTGTAACACTAAATACAGCGTCAACGATAGACTTTCTCCTCTATAACCCTGCTCCAGGCACGTCCTTTAACGTGGCAACCGGCGCATATTCTGCGACAGGCTCGCTTGCAGGGCCGTTTACGCCGCTTGCTTCGCCCGTAGCGCAGACGCTTGGAGGCGCATTCAACCCTATCAACCTCGGCGCGCCGGTATCTCTATACCCCGGCACAACGGTCCATGCCGGAGAGCCGATATTCGTGCGCGTAAAAGACCCTGACCAGGACACGGACCCAGCGCTCCTCGACACGCTGACCATTACCATAACCACGGCATCGGGCGACTCAGAGGTCATCGTGCTTACCGAGACAGGGGTAAACACGGGCGAGTTCATAGGATACATTCAGACAGACGGAGCCACCGGCGCCCAAAACGACGGCGCAATAAACGTGGTGGACTCGGATTCCATAACCGCGAACTACACAGACCCCAACAACGCAATCGACGTATCGGCAAACGCCGTGCTCGTGGACCCATACGGCATACTCTTTAACAGCCTTACAGGAGCCCCGGTAAACGGAGCAACGGTTACGCTTAGGGAGTCGCCCGGCGGCGCCCTCGCAACAGTGTACGGCGACGACGGCATAAGCTCATACCCGGCAACGGTTGTAAGCGGCGGCACTGTAACCGACTCGGGCTCCAACGTCTACACCTTCCCTGCCGGCGGCTACCGCTTCCCGCTCATACCGCCCGGCAACTATGTGCTCGAAATAACGCCGCCTCCGGGGTACTCGGTACCGTCGGTCGTGCCAACGGCAATGCTTCAGACGCTTCCAGGAGCGCCGTTTACCATAATAACCGGCTCGAGGCTCGAGGTATTTACGATAGTGGCCGGCCCGGCAGTAAGGATAGACGTTCCGCTCGACGCGACAAGCGCTACGAGCCTGTTCGTCAGAAAAGACGCGTCGAAGGAAAAAGTATCGAAGGGCGACTTCCTCCAGTACAAGGTCGAGGTCGATAACGCAACCGGCGCGATACTAAATAACGTAGTCGTCACCGACAGGCTGCCCTCGGGCTTCAGGTACGAAGAAAATTCGGCGACATATAACGGCATCGCAGCCGCTAACCCTGCGATATCCGCAGACGGCCGCACCCTCACCTTCTCCGTAGCAACGCTTGGAGCAGGCGCGAAGATTACAATCGGCTACGTCGTGCACGTCGGCGCAGGAGCAAAATTCGGCGAGGCGGTTAACTCGGCCTCTGCGGCCTCGGGCGTAATCACCTCCAACACGGCAAAGGCAAAGGTAAAGGTCGTGGACGACCTTATGGAAACCAAGTCCGTCATCGTCGGAAGAGTCATCCCAGACGGCTGCGGCGAGACCGATCCTAATGCCGACGGCGCCGAAGGCGTAAGAATATACCTCGAGGACGGCACCTACGCCGTAACCGACAAGCGCGGCATGTTCCACTTCGAAGGCATCACCCCGGGCACACACATCGTGCAGATGGATACGGCAACGATACCCGAAACATACGAGCCCGTACTCTGCAAAGCGAACACTCGCAACTCCGGCAGCGCAATCAGCCAGTTCGTGGACGTACAGGGCGGCACGCTCTGGAGAGCGGACTTCCATATAAAGCTCAGGGCAAAGACCACGGGACAGGTATCGCTCTCTCTTGACAGCTCCATGAACGAAAGGACTATCAACTACAGCGCCGCTATAGACAACCTGGCGGTAAAGATCGACGGCGTGTCGGTAACCATATCGCTTCCGGAAGGGCTTACCTACAAAAAAGGCTCGGCCATCCAAAACAACGCCTCCATTGCCGACCCCGAGGACTTCGGCTCGAACACGCTGGTCTTTAGGCTAGGCGAGATAGGGGCCGACTCAAAGACAGAGCTCAACTTCGCTGCCTCGATAAACGACCCGAAGAGCACGAAGGAATACGGCGCCGGCGCCATGATGACATTTAACACTCCATCGGCAAAGAACCAGCGCACGCCGGTAGTGAAAAGCACTGCGGCAAGACAGGTGCAAACTAACACCACCACCTTCGACGCCATAACGCTGCATCCGCAATTCGCGCCAAGCTCCGATGAACTGCAGCCAGGCGACATAGAGACCATCAAGAAGGCGGCCGACACTATCAGGGATAAAAAGCTTAAGCGCGTGTACGTGATCGGGCACTCGGACTCTTCGAAGGTGCGTAACGCCAAAAACGCCAAATTCAAAGATAACCAGAACCTCTCGCTTGCCAGGGCAAAGGCCGTGGCAGAGGTGCTAAAAAACACCCTCGGCCTTACCGACGACGTTTTCGTCACCGAGGGCAAGGGTGACGCCGAGCCAGTGGCAACCAACAAGACCGCCGACGGCAGGGCCAAGAACCGCAGGGTGGAGATGCGTATAGAGCTTCAGGACGTTATCGACGAGAAAACTGTCGACACGGCCAAGAAAAGCTCGAACACGGTAAGCGCCGAGACCGTTGGACTTCGCCCCGGCGAATCGGCCACCATGCAGCCAGCAGACGGCGCCGGGACCGAAGAGACATTAAGGCCTCACATGGTGCCAATGCCGGAGGGCAAAACGCCGGAACTGGAGATACTCTGGCCAACGGAAGGGCACCACCCGGCAGCTCCATCCATGGGAATAGCAATAAAGCACGCGCCTGCTGAAATCATAAAAGTATACATCGGCGGCGAAGAAATAGCCCCGATCAACTTCGAAGAACGCGTTGTAAGCAAAGACTCGACGGTGGCAATAAGCCGCTGGCTCGGTATCCCGCTTGCTGGCGGCGACAACGTGCTCGAGGCCGCTACCTTTGACAAAGACGGCATCGAGACAAAACGCGTAAAGCGCACCGTGCACTACTCAACGGACCCGGTAAAGGCCGCATATTCGAAGGAGTTCTCGTCGCTTACAGCCGACGGCAAGACATCGCCGGTAATGGCCATACGCCTCTTTGACAAAGATAATCACCCGGTAAGGGAAGGTCTGATAATAGAAGCCGCGGTCGAGCCGCCCTACTCGTCATACGTAAGCTCGACATTGGCCGACAAATCGCCGCTCACCAAGAGCCCCTCTAACGCGAACTCGTTTAGGGTCGGCAAGGACGGCATAGTACTTGTGCCCATTACACCGACAACAAAGACCGGAGAAGTCTCGGTCAGGGTAAAGCTCGCTGGTTCGGAAGAAACCGTAAAGGGCTGGCTAAGGCCTGAGAAGCGCGACTGGGTGCTCATAGGACTCGCAGAGGGCACGGCAGCGCACGGCACGGTATCCAAGAACATGACAACTGCCAAGGACATGGGCGCAGAGTACGACTACTACGAGGACGGACGCATCGCCTTCTTCACAAAAGGCACGATAAAGGGCGAGTGGCTCCTTACCATGACCTACGACAGCAAGAAGGACGGCAACTACGACCAGACGCGGCTCCACAGCGTAATAGACCCGGGCACCTACTACACAGTATACGGCGACGCAAGCGAGCAGAGGTACGAGGCATCGAGTGCAAGGCCTCTCTACATAAAGATAGAGCGCGACCAGTTCTACGCCCTGTTCGGGGACTTCGATACCGGGCTCACGGTAACCGAGCTTTCTCGCTACTCGAGGTCGCATAACGGAATAAAGAGCGAATACAAGGGCGATAACTTCAACTACAGCGCCTTCGCAACAGATACGAGCCAGGCATTCGTAAAGGACGAAATACGCGGCGACGGCACCTCCGGGCTCTACCGTCTTACGAGGTCAAATGTCGTGATGAACTCCGAGAAGGTCGCCATCGAAGTGCGCGACCGCTTCAGAAGCGAGATAGTAATATCGAGAAGAGAGCTCATGAGGCACGCCGACTACGACATAGACTACGACTCCTCGACGATATTCTTTAAAGAGCCGGTAGCGAGCCGCGATGCCGACTTTAACCCCGTCTACATAGTGGCTGACTATGAAAGCAACGACAAGGCAGACCGCGAGTACAACTACGGAGGCCGCGTAGGCGCGAACACAACGAACGAAAAACTTTCGGGCGGCGTAACTCACGTGCACGAAGGCACGCTAAACGCCGAGGCAAACCTCTACGGCGCGGACGCGACAATAGAGATAACTGACAATACAAGGCTCAAGGTCGAGGCCGCAACGACCGACAAGGAAGTCGCAGCCAACGATACAAAGAAGGGCTCTGCCTACCTGGCCGAGATAACGCATCTTGGCGCCAAGGCAAAGGCAAGGACCTACATCCGCGAAATAGACGACGAATTCGGGCTCGGCCACACAAGCGGCTCCGAAGGCGGCATGAGGAAAATCGGGCTCGATGCCGAGTACAGCTTCAACACGACAACGAGCGCCTCAACGGAAATGTATAAGCACTCGAACCTCTCCACCGGCGCCGACCGCTACTACGGCAGCGTGAAGGCTACTTACAGGGAGAAGAACTACTCGCTCTTTACGGGGGTCAAGAGGGCCGAGGACCGCTTCGTAAACGGCCCCATAAACGACTCGACACAGATTGAGCTTGGCGGCTCACTTGGCCTTATGGAAAACAGGCTCACGCTAAAGGCCTCGCATGAGCAGTCGGTATCTGGCAACGAGAACCCGGACTTCCCGACGCGCACAACTCTCGGAGGCGAATACAGGCTAACCGAGTACGCCTCGGTCTTCGCAGCCCAGGAGTTCACGAACGGCAAGGATAACCACGCGGAGCTTACGAGGGCCGGCATAAAGGCAACGCCGTGGAGCGGCGCACAGATTGGCAGTTCGGTCGAGCAGCGCCACAACGAGGACGGCACGAGGCTTCTTTCCAACTCGGGCCTTAAGCAGCGCTACCAGTACTCCAAGCACTGGAGCTTCGATGCCTCGCTTGACCGCTCGGCTACGATAAAGCAGCCAGGCTCTCCGACCACCAACATGAACGCCCCGAAGGCCTCTTACGACAGCGAGGACTTTACGGCCCTGTCGCTTGGCGCTGCCTATAAAGAAGAGACATGGGGCGCAACATCGAGGTTCGAGTTCAGAAACGCCTCGAGCGAGGATAAGATAGGCCTGCTCCTTGGCGCGTACGGCGAGCCTAAGGAAGGCTACGGCGTATCGGCGGCCATGAGAACGCTTAGGACTTACAGGACCACACACACTCATTCGGCGGCCGACAACCTGCGTATCGGCTTCGCGTACAGGCCGAAGACAACGCAGTGGATAGTGCTCGATAAGCTCGACTTCATACACGACGAAATGGGCGGCTCGGCATCAACGTATAACTACGACAACAGGCGCGTTGTAAACAACTTGAACGTCAACTACAAGCCAAACGACAGAAACGAGCTCTCGGTCCACTACGGCATCAAGTACGTTACCGAGACCATCGACAACACGGATTACAGCGGCATCACCGAGCTCATCGGGCTCGAAGGCCGCCACGACGTAACGCCCAAGGTAGACCTCGGCGCGCACGCAAGGATACTCCATTCGTACCGCACCAACCAACAGGACTACAACACCGGCGTCTCGGTCGGCTACACGCTTGTAAAGAACGCCTGGGTAAGCATCGGCTACAACTTTAGCGGCTTCAAGGACACGGACTTCTCGGCAGCGGATTTTACGAGCCAGGGCGTATATCTTAAGTTCAGGATAAAGGTGGACCAGGAAAGCGCCAAGGAAGCCGTCAGGTGGCTGACCGGGCAGTAAGCGAGGCTTAGACCGTTACCGACGGGTCTACATCGAACAAGAGACGCACCGAACCAAGCCTTCTTGCAAGAAAATCCCTTTTAAGGCAAACAAGGAACCTGTTTAACCTGGAGGCATCGGCGCATTTAACGAGCATCTGCCGCCTGGTGCGCCCCCTTACCTTCTCTATAAGTGCTGGCACAGGGCCAAGGAGCACTATGCCACGCTCGACATATTTGTCGGCAACAGCGCGAAGCAGCGCCGCCCCCTTCTCGACATCTGCCTCCTTTATGCCGTCAATCCTCACAAGCGCGAGCCTTTCGTATGGCGGGTACTCGGCGTCCTTTCTTATTAGAAGTTCTTCCTTATAAAAACCGTCGTAATCGTGCGTTGCCGCGGCATGAAAGCAGAAGTGCTCCGGGCTAAATGTCTGCACCAGGACTTTCGACGGGCCGCTCTCTCTGCCTGCCCGGCCCGAGGCCTGCGCCATGAGCTGAAACGTCCGCTCGCCGCTTCGAAAGTCCGGGATGCCAAGCGATGTATCCCCTGATACTATGCCAACAAGCGTAATGCGCGGAAAATGGTGGCCCTTTGCAGCCATCTGCGTGCCTACGAGTATATCGACACTTCCGTCCTCGACAGCATCGAGTATTTTCTTTAGTGAGCCTTTTTTCGAGGTCGTGTCGCTGTCAAGGCGCGCTACCCTTGCCTTTGGAAAAAGCCCCCGTACCTCTTCCTCGACCTTTTCCGTGCCTATACCCGGGTCTACTATGTCCACGGAGGCGCAGCCTGGGCAGCTCTCCGGCACAGGCATGGTGAAATCACAGTAATGGCATTTAAGGGCACGCGCGCGCTTATGAAATGTAAGCGTCACGGAACAGTTCAAGCACTTCACTGCGCTGCCGCAGCCGCGGCAGAGAACAAAGCTCGAAAACCCGCGCCTGTTGAGGAAGACAAGCGTCTGATTGCCGGCTGTAAGGTTTTCCTCCATAAGCACGCGAAGCCTGCCGGATATTACCGTGCCCTTTGTCTCTTTTTTCATGTCAAAGAGCTCGACCTCCGGAAGCGTTGCGTCATCAACGCGTCTTGTGAGGCGAAGCATTTCGAACTTCCCAGTTATGGCGCTGTTATATGTCTCGACCGACGGGGTTGCGGAGCCCAGAATAACGGCAATGCCAAGCGTCTTTGCCAGCATCAGCGCCGAATCCCTGGCGTTGTACCTTGCCTTGTCGTCCTGCTTGTAGGAGGGGTCGTGCTCCTCGTCAACGATAATGAGCCCTATGTCCGAGAGCGGGGCAAAGAGCGCGCTTCTTGCGCCTATAACAACGTCAACGCCGCCTGCGCGGATTTTCCTCCACTGATCTGCTCTCTCGCCTTCGCCAATTGAACTGTGCACAACGGCAACGCGCCCCGGAAAATGCGCGTTAAGGAGCGCGGCAGGGCGCTCGGTCAGGCCTATCTCCGGAACAAGGAACAGGGCGCGCTTACCCTGCCTTACGGCCTCTTCTATTGCCTTTAGATATACAAACGTCTTTCCGCTCCCGGTGATGCCGTAGAGAAGAAACGGAGAAAAACCGTTACCGAGCGCGGCAGAGATGCGGCCTATCGCAGCGGCCTGCTCGTCATTTGGCTTGTGCGTAACACGACGAACGGCACTATCCTTAAACGGGTCTCTATCCACGACACGCTCTTCCTTTTCCAGAAGCCCGGAACCGACAAGCCTTCTTACAGGCTCATCGACCGAACCAAGCGCGTCCCTTAACGCCGAAAGCGGTATTTCGCCGTGCAGCTTTATGTGCTCGAAAACTTTTCTTCTAAGCGGCGCGGCCTTCATGCCTTCGAGCGCGGCCGCCTCATCAGCTTCCTTTACAAGCCTTACAACTGTCTCGGTCTTTACGCCAAGCGGGCCCTTTGCAACCACCTCTTCCGTTAAAAACCCCTTTTCCCTGAGCCTTGTCACTGCGGCGTATACAGAACCTTTTTTAACGGCCTTTACCACCGAAGAAAGCCGCTTTCCGCCCTTTGCAAGATCGAGAATAACGGCCTCGGTGCTATCTGGCTTTTTGATTGTCTCGAGATATTCAAGCCCCTTACCGGTTGTGGATATGACGCGCTCTTCACCGGGGTTCATGGCAGACGGCGCGGCAAGAAAGAACACCTCGCCCGGCGGGGCAAGGTAGTAGCCGCACATCCATTTGAGGAACTTAAGCCTCGCGCTATCAAGCACTGGAACGCTGTCTATGACGTCGATAAGGGGTTTTACGGATGTAACGGACGGCTTTTCTCTGGTCTCGACGATTATGGCAGTGATTTTCTTCCTTCCAAACTCTACGGCAACGCGCCTGCCCGGGCGTGCCTCGTCCAGAAGGTGCTCGGGCACCGAATAAGTAAAAAACCCTTCCACAGGAAGGGCAACGCTCACGTCCACGAATTTTTTCATTGTTTGTATATGCGCGTAAGACGTTACTGCAGGCCCGGCGTTACGACTCCACCCATTCGCCGCGTATATCGCCGTAATCGACCTGCGTCTGGTCCTCGAACCTCGCAAGCTCGTTCATAAAGGTAAGTTTTATCGTGTCTGTTGGGCCGTTACGCTGCTTTGCAACTATTATCTCGGCCCCTCTTCTTTTGCCGCAGGTGCAAAGCTCCTTTGGGCAATCGCAGGGCTTATAAAAACACTCCCTGTAGACGAACATAACCACGTCGGCGTCCTGCTCTATTGCGCCCGATTCTCTCAAGTCCGAAAGCTGCGGCCTCGCGTTCTCTCTGGTTTCCGCCCTTCTCGAAAGCTGCGAGAGAGCTACGACCGGAACGTTTACTTCCTTTGCAAGGGCCTTTAAAGACCTCGATATGTCGGATATCTCCTGCTCCCTGCTCTCGGTCCTCGTTCTTCCGCGCATGAGCTGCAGATAATCCACGATAATAAGCTTTATGCCAAGATCATTTACCCATCTCCTGGCCTTTGCCCGAAGCTCCAGTACGCTCTGTGCCGGGGTATCGTCGATATATATCGGCGCTTCGTAGAGCGTGCCGACTGCAGTGGTAAGGCGGCCCCAGTCCTCGTCGTTCAAGCGTCCGTGGCGAAGCCTGTGGAGGTCCACCCTTGCCCTCGAGGCAAGCATCCTCTGGGTCAGCTGCTCTTTACTCATTTCAAGGGAGAAGAGCGCAACAGGCGCTTCCGTCTCTATGGCCGCGTATTCTGCGATATTTAACGCAAAGGCTGTCTTTCCCATGCTAGGACGGCCTGCGATTATGATAAGGTCAGAGGGCTGAAGCCCTGCCAGAAGCCTGTCAAGGTCCTTAAAGCCGGAGGCCACACCGGTTACGTGCGTCTTTTTCTCGTAGAGCTTCTCAACCGCTTCGAAGGCGTCCTTTATGAGGTCACGCAGCGCGTAGTAAGACTTCTTTGTCCGCTCCTGCGCGGCCTGAAAAATTATTTTCTCGGCCTCGTCCACGAAGTCGTCGACCGCTTCGCCTGCGTCGTAACCGCGCCTTACTATCTCTGTAGCCGCGGTTATAAGCCCCCTTAAAAGGGACTTTTCCCTGACTATGCGCGCGTAATAGAGGATATTGGCCGCAGTAGGGGTCGAATCCGCAAGGGCCGCGACGTAGGAAACCCCGCCAACGGAATCGAGGGCCTTGGTGTTCTTTAGCGCATCGGTTAGCGTTACGATGTCTACCGGGGTGTTCTTTTCGAAGAGAGAGACCATGGCCCTGAATACGAGGCCGTGGATGTCGCTGTAGAAGTCGCCTCCGTCGTGGGCAAGTATCTCAAGCACCCTGGCAAGAGAGTCCTTCTCAAGCAGAATGCCGCCGATGACGGCCTGCTCTGCCTCCAGATTGTGCGGAGGGACCCTGTGAGGGGCCTCTTTTTTCCGGGCTTCAATGGCCATGGCAGACACCAGTCAAGGGCGGCAAATTTTGATTGCTGCAAAAAATACTGCTTACAGTTCCTTTGATACGTTGACCTTTACCGCGGCCTTCACCTCGGCATGCAGCCTTACGCTAACGGTTGCAGGGCCAAGCACCTTTATGGGCTCGCTAAGGATTATGTTCCTCTTCTCGACATTAAAGCCCTTTGCCTTCAATGCCGCCTCTACGTCCATCGAGGTAACCGAGCCAAAGAGCTTGTCTTCTTCTCCGGCCTTTCTCGTGAACTCGAGTGTGAGCGCTTCCATCTCGGCCTTTACCTTTTCGGCGTCGCCCTTTACCTGGACGGCCTTCTTTCTGTAAGCCTCTTTCTCGGTCTCTATCTGCTTTAGATTGCCAGGCGTTGCGCTTACGGCGCGGCCCCTGGGGATTAGATAGTTTCTCGCATACCCCGGCGCGACCCTTACGACCTCGCCGAAGCTTCCGAGGTTCTCGACATCGTCTCTAAGTATCACCTTCATGGTCTCAAAGCTCCTGTTTTTTTAAAATCGTTATGCCACGGCGCGGGAATACCACGCCGTGGCTCCGTTTGCAATTTAGCCTCTGTCCAGAGAGATTGCTGTGTACGGGATTATAGCTATCGCGCGGGCCCTCTTTATGGCCTGCCCTATTTCCCTCTGATGCTTTGCGCAGTTTCCGCTCATACGCCTTGGAAGGATCTTGCCCCTCTCGGAGATAAAAGACCTAAGCGCCCTCGCGTCCTTATAATCTATGCGAAGGTCCTTGTTCTTGCAGTAGCGGCAAACCTTCTTGCTAAAGGGCCTTCTTCCCCCGCCTTCGCCACCGGGACCGCCACCTGGACCGCCCCTAAACGGCGGCCTTGAGGGCCTCTGCGGCCTGCCCTGCGACGGCCCTGAGGGCCTCTCTGCCGGAGCTGCCGGCTGCGGCGTGGTTACTGTCGGCTGATCACTCATTGGAACCTCCTTCGGCCTTCTTCTCGGCCTTCTTTGCCCTCTCCTTTAGCCTTACGCTCTGGAAACGTATAACGTCCTCGTTATACTTGAGCATGAGCTCGAGTTCCTTGTTGGCAAGAGGCTCGGAGGTGTAGGTGAATACTACGTAATGACCTTCGTTCTTCTTTGCGATGGGATAGGAGAGCTTCTTTCTGCCCCACTCATCGATTGCCACGTCTTTACCCTCGTACTTATCGAGCGTAGACGAAGCCTTTGTTACGACGTCCTTTATTGCCTGCTCCCCGACGTCAGGGTTGACGATAAAAATCGTCTCGTAGTGCGTCTGCATCTTTTTCCTCCTTTTGGGTCCCCGTATAAAACGGGTTCGCCCCCTTCCTGATACTTAAGGGGGCAAGGGTTACTCTACGGTATATTGGGATTTTACCGTAAAACAGTATATTACTTTATACTATAATCCTTGCCAAATTGCAAGATTTTTCAAGCACCAAACGGCCCAAAACAACGCATCCTGGCGCGCAAAAAATCCAGATAAATCAAAATATTACGCCGCCAACTATACCGCAAACCTGAAATGCATCAGGTCCCCGTCCTTAACTATATACTCCTTGCCCTCGACCCGAAGAAGCCCCTTTTCCTTGCAAGCAGCCTCTGAGCCGCACTTTACAAAGTCGTCGTACGCCGTCACCTCGGCCCTGATAAACCCGCGCTCGAAGTCAGTATGTATCACTCCCGCGGCCTTCGGTGCTGTCGAACCCCTTACAACGGTCCATGCCCTTACTTCCTTCTTGCCTGCCGTGAAATACGTTATGAGCCCAAGAAGCTCGTACGCCTTTCTCGCAAGCTTATCAAGCCCTGCCTCTGTAAGCCCAAGCCCCTTTAGAAACTCATCGCGCTCGGCTCCGTCAAGCTCAGCGACCTCGGACTCAATTTTGCCGCATATCGATACGAACCCCGCGCCTTCCTTTAGAGCATACTCCTTAACGGCCTTGGCATATTTAGACTCTGCCTGAAGGTCGTCCTCGGCAACGTTGGCAACGTATATCACCGGCTTTGCAGTAATAAGCGCAAGCTCCTTGATAGCTTCGAGTGTTTTCTCCGGAAGCGTCCTTGCCAAACTGCCCTTCTCAAGCGCTGCCTTTACCTCAACGCACGCCTCATACATGGCCTTTGCGTCCTTATCACCGCTCTTGGCGGTCTTCTCAACCTTGCCGATACGCTTATCAACCGAATCCAGGTCCGCAAGTATCAGCTCGGTATTGATTGTCTCTATATCGCCAACAGGGTCGACCTTGCCGTGCACGTGCGTAATGTTCTCGTCGACAAAACACCTTACAACGTGCGCAATCGTATCTACACTTCTTATGTGCCCAAGAAACTGGTTACCAAGCCCCTCGCCCTTGCTTGCGCCCTTTACAAGCCCGGCAATGTCCACGAACTCAACGGAAGTAGGCACGACACGCTCCGGAGAAACAAGCTTCGTAAGCACCGTCAGCCGCTCATCCCTCATCGGCACCATTCCCACATTCGGATTAATGGTGCAAAACGGATAGTTCGACGCCTCTGCCCCGGCAGCTGTCATGGCATTAAATAAAGTCGACTTGCCGACATTTGGAAGACCGACTATTCCACAATTGAATCCCATCCAACCCCTCCTGCTTATTGAGGAGACTCTTGGGGGAACTTTCTGTAGAAAGTTCCCCCAGACCCCCTCAAAGACTTTTGACTGCCTGAGTCTGTCGGCCCCCGGTTGGGGGCCGACAGACTCAAGTAAAAAGTTTTTGGAGAGAGTTTGAGAGAACCTTTTTACAAAAAGGTTCTCTCAAAAATCCCCCCTCAAAAAAACATGAGCCGCCCGATGGCGGCTCATGGTGACTCTGGTATTTCTTTTTATCAGACGAGCAGCGGCGCGATGATAAGCGCTACTATGCTCATAAGCTTTATGAGTATGTTCATTGCCGGACCGGAGGTATCCTTAAACGGATCTCCAACGGTATCGCCAACGACCGCGGCCTTATGAGTATCCGAGCCTTTGCCGCCGTGTGCGCCCTTTTCGATGAACTTCTTCGCGTTATCCCATGCGCCACCTGCGTTCGCCATAAAGAGTGCGAGGAGCACGCCCGTGACGGTAGCTCCGGCAAGCATTCCGCCAAGTGCGGCTGCGCCAAGAACATATCCTACGATAACCGGAGCAACGACTGCAAGCACTCCCGGCAGTATCATTTCGCGAAGCGCAGCACTGGTGCATATCTCTATGCACTTCTCAACGTCCGGCTTTACGCCTTCCTTACCGGCAAGAAGACCCGGGATTTCCTTGAACTGCCTTCTGATCTCATTAACCATCTTGTAAGCGGCCTTACCAACACTCGTCATCGTAAGCGCGCCGATAAAGAACGGCAGTATGCCTCCGATAAAGAGGCCGATAACGACCGCCGGGTCTGTAAGCACTATTTCGAAAGTACCGCCCCTTGCTGCCGCGATGCTCTGGCTAAATGCCGCGAAAAGCGCGAGCGCGGTAAGAGCTGCCGAGCCTATAGCAAAGCCCTTGCCTATGGCGGCGGTAGTGTTGCCAAGGGCGTCGAGCGAGTCGGTAATGCTTCGAACGTCCTTGCCAAGGTGGCTCATCTCGGAGATGCCGCCGGCGTTATCTGCTATCGGGCCGTAGGCGTCGACACTCATGATGATACCGGTTGTGGCGAGCATTCCGACTGCGGCCATGCCTATACCGTAGATACCGGCAACGTGGTTGGAAACGAATATCGCTATGCAAATCGCTATTACCGGAAGAGCGCAGCTCTCGAGCCCGACTGCAATGCCTGTGATGATGTTCGTTGCCGGGCCGGTCTTACTCTGCTCTGCTATCCTTTCGACCGGTTTGGCCGAGGTGTAATGTTCGGTTATAAGGCCTATGGCAATGCCAGCGAAACATCCCACGAACACGGCCCAATACGCGTCATTGGAAACATCCATGTATCTTACGACGAAGTATCCGCCTATGAGGAAAAGGCCTGCTGCGATGAAAGTCGCGTACCTGAGAGCAGCTGCCGGGTTCCAGTTCTCTATGAACTTCATTGCGCCGATGCCAAGTATGCTGGCAACAAGGCCGACGGCAGTAAGTATTACAGGAAGGGCCATAAGGGCATATGTCGGCCCAAGCGCCGCGACCTTTGTTCCGGCGATTGCCGTTGCGCCGATGGCTATGGTCGCAACAATTGCGCCGACGTAAGATTCGAAGATATCCGCGCCGAGGCCTGCAACGTCTCCGACGTTATCGCCGACGTTATCTGCGATGACGCCAGGGTTTCTCGGGTCGTCTTCGGGGATTCCTGCCTCTATCTTGCCAACGAGGTCCGAGCCTACGTCAGCGGTCTTGGTATAGATACCGCCGCCAACACGGGCAAAGAGCGCTATGGAAGAAGCTCCCATTGCAAAGCCGTTTATAATGACGGCGTCCTGTGGATTGCCGAATATGAGAAAGAGAACTCCTACACCAAGAAGTCCGAGGCTCGCAACCGAGAGCCCCATGACAGCGCCGCCGTAGAACGCGGTAGAGAGGGCCTTACCGGCGTTCGGCTTGAACCTGTTTGCTGCTTCCGCTGTCCTTGTGTTCGCCTTTGTCGCCGCCTTCATGCCGAAAAACCCTGCAAGCATGGAACTGATGGCGCCGACGATATAGGCTATAGCCGTGAACTTGTCTATGAAGATACCTAAGAGCACAGCCACGATAACGAGGAATACAACGAGCACGGTGTACTGCTTCTTTAGATATACCATGGCCCCACGGTGTATGAGCTCCCCTATTTCCCGCATCCTGTCGTTACCGTCCGGCTGTCTCTTTATGTAGAGATAAATTACCAGGGCAAGTATAAGCCCCGCAATTGCCACTATGGGCGAAAGTTTGACTAACAATTCCATCTTTGGAATATACTCCTTTCTCTATTTTATATCTTTATAATTATTGCAACATGCGCGCCTGCTACGGTGCCAAAGAACGCGCCAAAACTCTACCTGTTAAATAAATTCATGGCCTTGTCAGCGCCGTCCTCTATCAAGACCTCTACAGCCTGGACCGCGCGGCCAAGAGCCTCGTCAATCAGAACCCTGTCGGCCTTATCAAACGAAGAAAGCACGTAGTCGGCCGTATCAACTCCAACTGGCGGCCTGCCAACGCCGACTTTGATTCTTAAAAACTCTTCCGTGCAGAGCTTTTCTATCAAGGAAGCAACGCCGTTATGGCCGCCGCTGCCGCCCTTCTTCCTTATTCTTAGCGACCCTGGCTCAGTATCGCAGTCGTCGTATATAACGACAAGGGACGAAACATCGAGCCCAAGGTCAGCTAGCAGGGCCTTTACCGGGCCGCCGCTTCTGTTCATAAAGGTAACGGGCTTGACAAGCGTAACTTCCGCGCCCTTTACAGCGCCCTTGCCGTAAACACATCCGGGCCCTTTTTCGTTTATCTTTACGCCAAAGGCAGCAGATATTTTGTCAACTGCCATGAACCCGGCATTATGCCGCGTGTCTTCGTATTCCGAGCCCGGGTTGCCGAGTCCTACTATCAAATATCCGGGCATGAAAGCCTTCCCGAGTGATAATGCGCTTCAAGAGCTTCGCCAAAGTGTGCGCAAGCCCGAAACAAACGTGCCTTACTTCTTCTTTTCCTTCGAAGCTTCCTTTGCAGGAGCAGCTTCCTTGCCTGCCTCTGCGGCTGCCTTTTCATCTTCCGGCACCTCGAAGCTCTTGGCTATCTCGGCCTTGGCCTCTTCGGCGGTCTTTACAGGAGCAACCTCTGACATCGGCACGCTCACGAGCACCACGGTCGAGCCCTTGTCGTCAAGGACCTTGGCGCCTGCGGGAACCTTTATATCTCCGATATGGAGCGACTGGCCTATGGTAAGAGAGGTAACATCTACGTCTATTGCGTCCGGAATGTCCTTTGGAAGACACTCGATATGTATGGCGCGCATTTCCTGGTGGAGTATGCCGCCCTCTGCAACACCTGCGGCCTTGCCTGTGATATTTACGCGCACGGCAACGGCGATCTTTCTGTCCATCGCGACGTTTAACATGTCGAGGTGTTCTATCTTCTCGGTTAGCGGATGACGGTCCATGTCCTTGAACATCACGATGCGCTCTTTGGCGCCATAGATATTAAGGTTCACGAGCACGTTCTTTCCGGCGTACTTCTTAAGGAGCTTCTCTACCTCTATGTCCTTCAGCTTAACAAGAAGGTTTTCCTTCATGTCCGGGCCGTATATTACGGCCGGTATGAACCCTTCCTTCCTTAGCCTTCCGGGAGCGCCCTTGCCTTCGTTTTGCCTCGGCCACGCCGAGAGTGCGACCTGTTCCATTGTCTTTCCTCCTTACTTTCTTTTCAAACCCGCTTTTGGGGCTAAATAAACAGCGAACTCACGGACTCGCCGTAGTGTATCCGCTTTATCCCCTCCGCAAGAAGCGGAGCTATGGATAAATACTTTATCTTCTTCGATGCGTTTGCCTTGCCCCTTGGTATCGTATTGGTTACGACAACCTCTTCTATCGGGCTCTTTTCTATTCTATCGATTGCGGGCCCCGAGAGTATCGCGTGCGTGCAGCAGGCATATATTCTCTTTGCCCCGTGGTCCTTTAGCGCAACCGCTGCCTGCGTCATAGTGCCTGCGGTATCGACCATGTCGTCTAGAAGGATGGCGACCTTGCCGCTTACGTCTCCTATTACGTTCATAACCTCGGAGACATTGGCCTTGGGCCTTCTCTTGTCCACTATCGCGAGATCGGCATCGAGCCTCTTTGCAAAGGCCCTTGCCCTTTCAACTCCTCCTGCGTCCGGGGAAACAACGACCACATCATCACCCTTAAACGAGCTTCTCATGTAATCAAGAAGCACAGGGGTTGCGTATATATTATCGACCGGAATGTTGAAAAAACCCTGTATCTGCCCTGCGTGCAGGTCAACGCACACGACCCTTGTAGCTCCTGCTGTTTCTATAAGGTCTGCTACGAGCTTTGCCGTAATCGGAGTTCTCGGAGCAACCTTTCTATCCTGCCTTGCGTACCCATAGTACGGAATGATGGCCGTGATGCAGCTTGCCGAGGCCCTCTTAAGGGCGTCGAGCATGATAAGAAGCTCCATCAGATTATCGTTACTCGGCGTGCAGGTGGGCTGCACGACATAGATATCGAGCCCCCTGACACTCTCTTTTATATCAACACTTATCTCGCCGTCGCTAAAGCTCTTTACCTCGGCCTTGCCAAGCGATATCTCGAGCCTCGAGCATATCTCTTCGGCCAGAGCAATGTTGGCATTTCCGGTAAACACCTTTATCTTTTCGGTAAGCGACATACCCTTTTTAATACACTCTTTGGACAATTATTTTCTCCGCCTCGAACCCTGGATGGGGCGGAAGGATTCGAACCTTCAAATGCGGGGATCAAAACCCCGTGCCTTGCCGTTTGGCTACGCCCCAGTCAACACTTAGCCGCATAACGCGTAAGGCGCGCTCACTTGCCGGAGTAACCTCTATAACCCCCTGGCCAGAAAAACCCTCATCGGCGCCTTTAACGTGCCGCTTAACTGTTCGTAGGCCTTTTTCGCCGAGGCGTAATCAAAGAACACGCCAAACACCGTGGGCCCGCTTCCGCTCATCATCGAGGCTAAAGCCCCTGCCTCTTTTAGCAGGCGCTTCATCTCGGCTATCTCCGGATGCATGGACAGGGTCACTCTTTCGAGGTCGTTTTGCATGAACGCCAATACGGCCTTGGTGTCAAACGCCCTGTCTTTTAAACTATTAAGGATATTATCTTCCGCATTTTTTGTCAAGGCCAAATTTCCGTAGACCTTTGCCGTACTTACCTGAAAACCGGGGTTCTGGAGAACATACCAGATACCAGCATCCACCCTAACATCCGTAAGCACCTCGCCGCGGCCCGTGCCAATGGCAGCAGAGCTGTCTATGAGGAAGAACGGCACGTCAGAGCCGCACTCTAACGCTATGTTTTTTAAAGCTTTTTCGTCAAGCGGCCTTCCATGAAGCACATTCAAGGCCTTCAAGACCCCTACCGCATCCGTGCTTCCTCCGGCAAGACCGGCTCCTACGGGGATGGACTTTTCTATCTTTATGGCAACCTTTTTATCTACGGCAGCGGCCTTTAAAAACAACGCTGCAGCCTTGAAGGCTATGTTGGAGGAATCTTGCGGAATATCGGCGCCACCTGCGTCGACACTTATGCCCGAGCCTTCGGACACCGTTACGGTAACGGTGTCAAAGAGTCCTATCTTGTGCATAAGGGTCGAGAGCTCGTGATAACCGTCGTCTCTCTTCCTTAAAACCTTTAAAAAGAGATTTACCTTGGCAGGACAAAGGAGCTTTAGTTCCATGTCAGGCTTTCCGAAGGTCGGAAAAGAGGACATCCCCCCCTCCCGCGCGCCTTATGAGATGATGAAGTAGAGGTTAAGAAGAACGAGCAACCCTATGAGTATGCCAGCGGCATAGTGCTGCACGATACCGGTCTGGAATGTCCGAAGCGCCGTGGACATGCCGACCACACCCTTTGCAACGCCGTTTACTATGCCATCAACTATGGCAACGTCGAAACAAAGCGATGCGCGCGCAATGAAGAAACCCCACGCCTCGACAATCGTCTTATAGGAATTGCTCACTGCGTCGTCTATAACCGCAAGCACGCGGTTCGCGAACCAGAGAAACGCCCTGCCGAGCACGCGGTAGAACCAATCGGTATCTATCGTAATAAGAGGACATGCCCTGATGGCCTTCCTCGCTATAACGAACGCAACGGCCGTAAAGGCAAGCCCTTCTAGCGCAAGCACCACGTGCTCGGCTCCGTAAGGATGGTACTCCATCGCGAACGGAAGAAGATTATAAAGCGCGCCCGGAAATATTCCGATAAGCACGCAAAGGACTGCCGCTATTATCATCGCAACCGTCATGTGGGAAGGCGGGTCTGTAACAGTATCATTATACGTGCGGTTCGTTGTCTCGCCTATGAACACAAGATACGGCACCTTGAGGGCCGCGTAGAGCATGGTTCCAAAAGAAGCGATAGTCAGGAGCACCCACGTTGTCTCGTGCCCTGCGCCAGAGACCGCTCCGAGTATTACGGGCTTTGCCACAAAACCGCTTGTAAGCGGTAGCGCTGCAATGGATAGGGCTCCAACCATATAGAGCCAGAAGGTCTTAGGCATCCTCGAGTACAGCCCTCCAAGCTCGGTCATCTTGGCAGTGCCTGCCATGAAGAGCACAGAGCCTGTTGCCATGAAGAGAAGCCCTTTGTACAGGATATGGGCAACGGCCTGCGCACTAACGCCGTTTATCGCCATCTCCGTGCCTATGCCAACGCCAACGACCATGTAGCCTACCTGGCTTACTATGGAATACGCCATGACGCGGCGTATGTCGTTCTCCATCATCGCGTATATGATGCCGTAGAGCACCATTATCACGCCTATCGGCACGAGTATCTCGGCGCCGGAGAAGCCGCGTATCAGGGCGTAGACCGCGCTCTTTGTGGTAAACGCGCAGAGGAACACGGCACCCGCCACACTTGCGCGCGGGTACGAATCCGGAAGCCACGCGTTAAGCGGCCATGCCGCTGCGTTAACGAGTATGCCAATAAGCATCATCCATGAGCCGAGACTCCCAAGCGTTATCTGCGTAAACTCTATGGAGCCTGTTTCGTGGAACACGAGCTTCATTCCACCCATAAGCAGCATGCCGCCTATGACGTGTATGAGAATATAACGGTATGCAGCGCCGTAGGACTCCTCCGTCCTTCCGGCGAGTATAAGGAATACGGAGGAAAACGCCATCGCCTCCCAGAAAATAAAGAGGGAGATAAAGTCTCCGGCAAAGACCGTGCCTATGGCGCTTCCGGCGTAGACGTAGCTCGCTATGTGGTGGCCGACCTCCTTTACATTCGAGGCATAGAGCATGCCGATAAAGGCCGCGATGGTGAACACATACGCGAACACAAGAGAGAGCTTATCTACTCGGCCAAAGATTATCTCCTCGTGCAGAAGATGAAATACGCCGTACTGGCCCGTCTTAAGCGTAAGAAGGCTTATCAGTGCCGCCACCGGAAGGATAAGCAGATACACCTGCCTTACCCTGCCCTTCATGAAAAGGGCCAGCAGCGAACCAAATATCAGAATTGCTCCGGGATGAACCCAGCTCATAACAGTACTCCCCCTACCTGATTAAAGCTTGAACGACGAACCCTTTTTCTCATAGTAATCGGATGTCCTGCCAAGCACTGCGCAGACAGCCTTTGCCAGAACCGCGAAAACGCCTACGGCTATAAGCCCCATTGCCGCGTACGCAAACGGCACGGCATCGAGTGTAGCGCCGCCTTCGTGGCGCTCGATGACGAATATATCGAGAAGCACCAGGATAAGGGCAACAGCGAGCCCCAGCCACTTAACCCTTACGTCCAGTTTTCCGTCCTTAAATACGCACATATCAACCTTACCTTTTCAGGCTTCCCTATTCAGGCCCGACTATATGGTGAATGATAGCCAGGAAAAAGTCGGGATAAATGCCTATGAACACCGATATGGCCGCCGTTATGGAGAGCGGCACCCACACAAACGGCGAGGCCTCGGTAACGCCGTCCAAGTCCTTTTCATTATCCGGCTTCTTGAAATACGCCCTGAATATTATGGGCATGAAGTAGCCGGCATTCAGTATGGAGCTTACAAGGAGCACGGCAAGGAGCGGCACCGAGTGCGCATCCAGCGTGCCTACCGCAAGGTACCACTTGCTTGTAAACCCTGCAACTGCCGGCACGCCTATCATCGAGAGCGCGCCTACTGTAAACGCAGCCATTGTATAGGGCATCTTCTTTGCTATGCCGTTTAGCTTGCTTATCTTCTTTATATGCGAGGCAACGTATATCGACCCTGCGCAGAAGAAGAGCGTTATCTTGGAGAAGGCGTGGTTCGCTATATGCAGCACGCCTCCGGTAATGCCCGCAGGGTTAAGGAGCGCCACACCGAGTATTACATAAGAGAGCTGGCTCACAGTCGAGTACGCGAGCCTTGCCTTCAAGTCGTCCTTTGTAAGCGCTATGGTCGAGGCCGCGAGTATGGTAAAGGACACGTAAAATGCCGTTGGTATGCCGAGGTTGAAGTGCGACATCACGTCGACTCCGTAGATATGGAGCATGACCCTTACAACCGAGAACACGCCGACCTTCACAACAGCGACCGCGTGGAGAAGTCCGCTAACTGGAGTTGGCGCAACCATTGCCGACGGCAGCCAGTTATGGAACGGCATGATGCCGGCCTTTGCAAAACCCATGAGGAACAATATGAAGCTGAGTATCACGAGCGCCGAAGGCATGCCGGTCGTGAATATGCCGCCCTCCTGGAAGTCCAGCGTGCCGGTCGTCATATAAGTGATGACAACGGCTGCAAGGAGCGCGGTCTTCGAAAGCCCCACGAGGTATATCATGTACTTCTTACTGCCCTCCCACGCATCCGCATCCTCGTGGTGCGCGACCAGCGGATAGGTCATGATGCTTAGCACCTCGTAGAAGAGGTAGAGCGTGAATAGGTTCGAGGAGAAGGCAACGCCAAGGGCCGAGAAGAGCGCTATCGCGAAGCATGCGAAGTACCTTGTCTGCGCGTGCTCGTTTAAGCTCCTCATGTAGCCGATAGAGTACGTTGTGGCTATTATCCAGAGGAACGACGCTGTAAAGGCGAATAGATAACCGAGCGCATCGACCTTCAGTTTAAAGTCTATGCCAGGGAGCACCGTAAAGAGATGGTACTCAACAGTTGCGCCCTTTAAGATAAGCGGGGCCATGGAGGCAACGAGCGCGAACATGACGAACGCGGCAAGGTACGACCAGAACTCCCTTAGGTTTGGCTGCTTACCCGAGAGCCAGATAAGCGGCACGGCTATTGCCGGTGCAAGGAGCGCCAGTAAAGGCGTTATGGATACGATAGTCTCGTTCATAGTATTTTAGAGGCGGCGACCGCCAGATCTATTATGCATCCCGGGTACACGCCAAGGCCGATGACCACGATAACGGCAACGATTATGACAAAGGCAAGCCCTCTGTCTTTCTCGCACATGCATGTGTCGGCATCCTTTGGCGCGTCTTTCATGTACATCAGCATTATTATCCTTATATAAAAATACGCGGCAACGGCGCTTGCAAGAAGCGCCACTATGGCTACTGCCACGAAACCCTTTTCCAGAAGCGCGACAAACACATAGAACTTGCCCATGAACCCGGCTGTCGGCGGTATGCCGGCAAGAGAGAAAAGGAATATGAGCATCACAAGTGCAGTAAGCTTGTTATTCTTGGCAAGGCCGGTATAGTCGGAAATCAGCTCGCCGCCCTTGCCGTTTCTCTTCATAAGGAGCACGACAGCGAAAGCGCCCATGTTCATGGCCGTGTAAACGGCAAGGTAGAAGAGCACCGAGGCAACACCCTGTTCGCCGTAGGCAACAAGGCCAAGGAGCGCGTACCCCGCGTGCCCTATACTTGAGTACGCTAGCATCCTCTTGATGTTCTTTTGCGCAATGGCCGTGAAGTTGCCGTATATCATGCTGGCAAGGCTTACTACAATGACCAGCACCTTCCACTGCTCATACATCGGCGCAAACCCTTCTGCAAAGACCCTAAGGAGCACGGCAAAGGCAGCTGCCTTTGCTCCAACCGACATATAAGCGGTTATCGGAGTGGGCGCGCCCTCGTACGCATCCGGGGCCCACATGTGGAACGGTACACCCGCTATCTTGAAGGCAAAGCCCGCAAACAGAAGCGTTACTGCAAGTATCATGGCAGGGCTCGCGGCATCCGCGGCCTTTAAGGCCTCGGCAACGCCGTCAAGCGCGGTAGTGCCGCAAAGGCCGTACACAAGCGATATGCCAAAGAGCATCACACCCGAGGAAAACGCGCCGAGAATGACGTACTTAAGAGCGCCCTCGTTGGAGCGTTTATCGTGCTGGGCAAAACCTACGAGCGCGTATATCGGAATGCTCATCATCTCTGTACCGACGTAGAGCATGAGAAGATCCTTACCCGAAGCCATGACCATCATGCCGCTTAGAGCAAAGAGTACCAGCACATAGTACTCGCCAAGATTTATATCCTCGTCCTTTAGGTAACGGTGCGACATCAAAATGGTCATTATCGCCGCCGCATAGAACAGGAACTTAAGGAACGCGGAGTAGTAATCCGCTGCAAACATGCCGCTAAAGGTCAATATGCCTGCGATATCCGAGCCGGTGAGCCACCACGTAGCCACTGCAGCGGCTATGACTGTAACCACACTTAGCGCGGCAACAAGGCATTTACGGTCCTTGCCGGTAAAAAGGTCGACGATGAGAATGAAGCAGGCGCCAAGGGCCACTATCATCTCCGGCAGTATCGATATAATGTCGTTTATGTTAAGTTTAAACATTTCGTATCGCCCTTACTTCACGTGAGTTGCGGCCGTGCTTGCGGCGTCAACGGCCTTTGACGCATCTACCGCAACAGCCGGTATCTTTTCACACGCCTCGGCAGGCAGGGAAGCGCCGACCTGCCCAAGTAGATGGTCAATTGAGCTGTGCATTATCTCAAGGAACCCCATGGGCTTTAAGCCCACCCATACAACGAATATCATGAAACCCATAAGGGCTATGAACTCCCTTAAATTTATATCGCTTATCTTATGGCCGTGCGAGTCATGATGCCCGCCGCCGTGCGAATCTCCGTGGCCTCCGTGGCTGTCGCCGTGGCCGTTTGCGCCAAAAGCAACGCGCTTGTACATGACAAGCATATACGCCGCGCCGACTATTACGCCGACAAGGAGGATGGCAAGATAGAACTTCCACACAGCGTACGCGCCAATCAGTATCAACAGCTCGCCTATGAAGCCGTTGGTGCCTGGGAACCCGAGCGAGGCAAGCGAGAATATAAAGAGGAACACGGCGTAGAACGGCACGAGGCGCGCGGCCCAGCCGTAGTCTTTGAGCATCCTCGTGTGAGTACGCTCGTATATTATGCCAACACATAGGAAGAGCGCGCCGCTCGTTATGCCGTGATTAAACATCTGAAGCACAGCGCCCTCGACCGCGTTCTTGTTAAAAAGGAAAAGTCCGAGAGTGACAAAGCCCATGTGGCTGACGCTAGAATAGGCGATCAGCTTTTTCATGTCTTCCTGGGCAAGGGCCAGGAACGCCCCGTAGATTATGGCTATAATAGAAAGTATTATTATCGGAAGCGCAAAGTAGTGCGAGGCCTCCGGGAACATCGGCATAAGGAAACGAAGGAACCCGTATGTGCCCATCTTAAGGAGCACTCCGGCAAGGATGATACTTCCGGCGGTCGGGGCCTCGACGTGCGCATCAGGCAACCACGTATGGAACGGGAACATCGGCACCTTGATGGCAAAGGCGATAAAGAAGAGTATGAAGCACATCGCCTGGAAACTGAAGGCGTACTTTACCGTCATCAGTACCGGTATGTCGAAGGTCTTGCCGCCCGCATAGTAGAGCGCAATGATGCCGACAAGAAGGAGCACGCTTCCGGCAAGCGTATAGAGGAAGAACTTAACCGCCGAGTAAACGCGCCTCGGCCCTCCCCAAACACCTATTATAAGGTACATGGGGATTAGCATCGCCTCCCAGAATAGATAGAAGAGGACAAAGTCGAGTGCGCAGAACACGCCGACCATCGCGCCCTGAAGGACCAGAAGCGCTATCATGAACTCCCTTACCCTCGTCTGTATGGCGCTCCATGAGGCAAGCACGCATATCCAGCCGACAAGTGCGGTGAGGAATATAAAGAGCACGCTTATGCCGTCGATGCCCATGTAGTACTGGATATTGAGAGCCTCTATCCACTTATATCTCTCGACAAACTGCATCTCATGTGTGCCGGTCTTAAAGGCGAGCACAAGGATTATGGAAAGGACGAAATCCACCACGGTAAAGACGAGTGCCGCCCACCTTGCCGAATTATCGCTCCTGGCAAAGAGGAATATAAGTGCCGCGCCGATAAACGGCACGAACGTCAGCACGCTCAAAAGCCTTTCGTTAAGAAGCGGTATGCCCTGTAAAAATTCCACTTATTCCTCTCTACTCCTTTAAAGTATCGGCATCGTCTGCGTTATAGATGCCCCTATTTCTTACAAGCGCGATGAGGATAGCCAGCGCAACAGCGACCTCAGCGGCGGCAACGGTTATCGTGAATACCGCAAATATCTGCCCTCTTAAATCGCCAAGATAATGCGAGAACGCGACGAGATTGATGTTAACGGAATTTAACATGAGCTCTATCGACATGAGCATCACTATCACGTTACGCCTAAAGAGCACTCCCGCTGCCCCTATGACAAAGAGCACTGAGGCAAGCGCAACGCAGTATCCTACCGGTATAGTGGATGTCAATTCCATCTTTTCCTCGCAAGAACGATTGCCCCGACCATCGCGGCAAGGAGCAGTATCGAAACAGCCTCGAATGGCAGTAGATACGTCGTAAAGAGCGCCCTTGCCAGGCCCTCGACCTCTATCTCGGCCTTTATCGCCGGGATGGAGAGCTTATCGAAGCTCGAGCCGAAGGCAACGAACAGAAACTCTATCAGAACAAGCGGCGCAAGTATATAGGCATACCACGCGCCCTTTGACGCAATCCTCTCTATAAGCACCTTTCTCATATCGAGCACCATGACGGCAAAGAGAAATAACACCATCACCGCACCTACGTAGATAAATATCTGCACAACGGCAAGAAACGGAGAACCAAGGAGCACGAATATGCAGGCCACCTGGAAAAAGCAGACCATAAGCGCAAGGGCGCTGTGCACAGGGTTCCTAAGCGTCACGACACCGAGGGCCGTTACCACCGCCACGAATGCGAATATGAAGAAAAAGAGTTTTTCCATGATTACCCTATAATCCCCTTATACCTTGTTCCACCAATCTGACTGCTTCCAGAGGTCCCCGGCCTTTACCTTTATCGTGCCGTCCTTTTCCTTTACAAGCTTTGCCTTCACAAGCACGCCGCCCTCGAAGTGCTGCGGTATGCTCTGCTCTTTTAAAAGATCGTCTATGTGCTTAACTGCGGTGTCTCTATCAAAGCACGCAAGCTCGAACTCCCTGCCCATCCTTACGGCTGTGGTCGGGCACGCGTCCTCGCAGTACCCGCAGAAGAGGCATCTTACGAGATCCACCTTCCACACCGCAGGCACCCTGTCCGCTATGCCTCTACCAGAGTTATCCTCCATCGGCACAACCGTTATACAGCGCGTGGGGCACGCCTTCACGCAGAGCTCGCACGCCACACAGAGCTCCTGGCCCTTCTCGTTCTTATTGAGGGTGTGCATGCCGCGAAACCTCTTATACGGTATCCACTTCTCCTCGTCGGGATAACGGTGCGTAACGCTCCTCGAGACGTTGTACGCAAGTGTGAGCGTAAGCCCTTTTATGAAGTCTATGAACAGTATTTTCTTTATAAGTTCCATCATAATCGGCCTTAGCTAAGGTATATCCTCATAATTCCGGTTACGAGCAGCGTAACAAGTGAAAGCGGTATAAGTATCTTCCACCCAATCGTCATCAGCTGGTCATAACGGTAACGTGGTATCGTGAACCTGAGCCACATAAAGAAGTATATGAACGCCGCAATCTTTACAAAGAACCAGAACACCGGCGGTATCGGTATGGGGAAGTTAAGTATTCCCGCAAACGGGTCCTGCCATCCTCCGAAGAAAAATAGCACCGAGAAAACGGAAACAGAGAAGAGTGCCACGTACTCGGCAAGCATGAAGAAGGAGAAAAGCATGCCGCTGTATTCTACGTTATACCCGGCCGCAAGAACGCCCTCGTCCTCGGGAAGGTCGAACGGTATTCTGTTCATCTCCGCTATGCCGGCAACAAGGAATATGAAGAACCATATCGGCCCTACCGGCAGATAGAACACGTTCCAGTTCCAGAAGCCTCCGCCCTGCGCCCTTACTATATCGCCAAGATTAAGCGTGTTTGTGAGCATAACAACACCTACGACTGCGAAGGTCATGGCGACTTCGTAGCTAATCATCTGCGCAGTGCTCCGAAGTCCGCCAAGGAGCGCGTACTTCGAATTGGATGCCCAGCCGCCAAAAATTATGCCGTACACCGCAAGCCCTGAGAGGGCAAGCACGTATATGACGCCGACGTTCATGTTCGAAACAGACAGGGTGATTTCCTTATTTATGAACGGTATGGTCACGTTCTCGCCAAAGGGCACGACAGCCATCGCCATCATTATCGGCACCATTGCCATGAACGGCGCTATAATGAATATCAGCTTATCGGCCTTTGTCGGTATGAGTATTTCCTTAACGAGCATCTTTATCGTATCCGCAAGCGGCTGCAGTATGCCGTGCGGCCCTACCCTGAACGGACCAAGCCTCGCGTGTATGTGGCCCGCGACCTTTCTCTCTATCCAGGTAAGCGGCATCGGAAGAGAGAACAGCACGCCAACAAGCACCATTATCTTCACCATGATTATGGCAAAGTCAATGACCAGCGACCAGTTTATGGCGTCTATCAGGACCTGCATCTACTTACTATCTCTTCCTTCCCCACATGTAATTTAGCATATCCATGTACCTCATGTTCATGCCGCGCACTATCGAATGCACGGTAAATACAACGCTCCTCATGAGCTTGTAGACCACCCACGGATGCTTCTCGACTATCGCCTCGAACTCTTTTCTCTCAATCGTATAGACCTCGATGTCGGTCACGGCGATGATGGTCGCAGACCTCGGTCTTCCGTCAAGAAAGCTCATCTCGCCGAATATCTCGCCTTCCTTCATGAGGGTCAGCGTAAAGAGCTCGCCGTCTGCCGCTGTCTTACAGGCCTTTACCTCGCCCTTCTTGAGTATATACAGGCTCTCTCCGTCTTCGGCATCGCTAAATATCTTATCCCCTGTCTTGTACGACTTCTCGTGAAGAAGCTTCGCTACGACCTCGAGTTCCTTGTCTTCGAGATCAACGAAGAACGGCACCTTGCCGAGGCTTTTTATGTCTATCGCGCCCATCGAGTCCTCCTCTTTGCCGGCCAGGTTTTGGCCGGAAGTTTTAAGGTCATTTGCGCCTTGGCGCCACACTTACGCGCGGCGCGCCGATACCCGCCTCAAAAAACATGTTCGCAGGACTATCCGCGTAATTCTCCGGCACGAACACCACATCGGGTCTCGTGCCGCTGTTTACCCTCAAGGAAAAAACCGCCTTAACGCCTTCTGCGCCCGTAACCTCTATTTCATCGCCTGGGTTAAGCCCAAGCTTCTTGGCCTCGGAGGCCGCCATCTCTACAACAGGGCCTGAGATAAAGCTCCCTATGACCTTTGAATGCGCCGTAAGAGTGCCTGAATAATAAAGATGGTTGCCTGTCACAAGATGATAGGGCCTTAAAGGGGCGCCGTCTATAATCTCGGTCTCCTTCATCTTCGGCGCGCTGGCCTGCTTTGCCTGCCCCGCATCCGAATCGCCAAGCAAAAATCCCTCGGTTGTCTCAACGCCGGCGGCAGCGCCCGAGTACCTCGTAACCGTCTTTTCTATCTCCGAGAGCACTGCGTCTGCATCGGATGAGAACTCCGCGCCGCCCATTGCCATGCCGCCTATTGCGGCAATTATCTCAAGGTCGTCCTTTGCCTCGCCTGCAGGTTTTCTTAACATGTTTATGCGCTGAACCCTGCCCTCCTGGCTCGTGACAGTGCCGTTTTTCTCAACAAACATCGCGCCCGGAAGAACAAGATCAGCGGCCTTGGCCGTCTCTGTCATGAACACATCCTGCACAACAAGGAACTTTATCTTTTTAAGGGCTTCCTTAACAAGCGCTGCCCCTGGGTAAGATGCTACAACATCCTCGCCAACGACATAGAGCATGTCGAGACCTTCCGAAGCGGCCTTCTTCATAAGCCCTTCTGCTCCGAGCCCTTTTGAAGAAACATCCGAATATCCCGGGCCAAAGGCCGGATGCACGCCCATATCCCACGCGCCCCTCTGGTTGGTCCTGTCGAGAAGCGGCATCACGCGGACATCCTTCTTAAGAACTTTCAGCATATCCTTTAGAAGCTGCATCTCATTTATGCCGTCCGAGTTCCTCATCATATCGATACCGGCCATGAGAGCGATCGTCTCTGAGGCCTTGAGCCTCTTTGCCGCGCCTTTTACATCATCTGAGCTGACGCCTGCTTCCTTGGCAAGAGAATCAACGGTCTTTCCACCTAACAAATCAACGCCCTTTATGCCCGCGAACTTATCGGCGCCTTCTTCTTTAATAGCTGCGCATACGCCGAGTATAAGAGCGCCAAGCCTTGCCGGAGCGTGACGAAGCGTCAGCATCGCGGACCTGTCGAGCTTCATGCCGCGCGGCGAGGCGATGATGATGTTCTTTCTCCTCGCATTCGACATGATACGGACTATATAATCCGTGACCGGGTTCTCATCCGATATCTGCGAGCCCAGTATGAATATCGCCGCCTGATCCATGCACCCGTACGCCGTCACGGCCTTCCCGGATACCTCTACCGCGTGCATGAAAGCAGCAGAAGCGGCCTCGCTCCAGCGCGATGCCGAATCTATATTGGCGGTCTTAAGCGTTGTTCTCGCAACCTTTTGCAAAAGGTAGAGCTCCTCGTTAGTTAGCCTTGCAGAAGCTATGACGCCTGTCTTTTCGCCTGAGGCGGTCTTTATATTGCGCTGCATCACCGAATACGCTTCTTCCCACGTAATGGGCTCGAATATGCCGTTTTTCTTAAGAAGCGGCGTTGTAATGCGCTTGGTGCTGTTTACGAAATCGAAACCAAAGCGGCCTCTCGCGCAAAGGAGCTTGTCGTTAAAACCGGCGCCCTCTTTGGCAATGCTTCTTACGGCCGTGCCTGCCCTCTCCTCAACGGTTATGCGGCACCCGGTCGCGCAGTACGGGCAAACGCTCTTTACGCCCTTTAAGTCCCACGGCCTTGCCGTGTAGCGGTAGGGTTTACGCATAAAGCAGCCGCACGGGCAGACCTCGATACACATGCCGCAGTGGTCGCAGTCGAGCTGGGTTTTAAGAAAGCTCGTCATCTCCTGGCCGCTTCCGCGCCCAAGCGCGCCGAGTACGCCTCTACCAACTATTTCGTCGCAAGCCCTAACACACCTCATGCACTGCACGCAGCGGTTCGAGTTCTTAACTATTACCGGGCTTAAAACGTAATCCTTCTCATGGAACACCCTCTTTGTTTCGCTGTAGCTGCCCTTTCTCGGGCCGTGCTCGAATACCATATCCTGAAGCTCGCACTCGCCTGCCTTATCGCACACAGGGCAATCGAAGGCATGGTTGCTAAGGAGAAACTCGAGCATCGCGGCACGCGCACTTACGACCTGCGGCGAATGCGTAAAGACCTCCATGCCAGGGATGACAGGCGTAATACAGGAGGGCTGAAGCTTCTTCTGGCCACCGATCTCTATGATGCACATCCTGCAGGAACCAAGCCCGGAAAGCTTTGCCTGATAGCAAAACGTCGGGATGGTGACGCCTGCTTCCTTCGCCGCGTCCAGGATAAGAGTGCCGTCGTTTACCGTGACCTCTTTGCCGTTTACCTTTAACGTAATCATAGTTCGTATCCGCCCTCTACCATGCACTTCTTATGCTCGGCATGGTGGACGAACTCTTCCCTGAAGTTTTTCATAAACCCTCTTAGCGCCATTACGGCTCCGTCGCCAAGCGGGCAGAACGTGCGTCCGAAAATATTGTTGCAAATGCGCTCGAGCTCTTCGACATCGGCCATGGTGCCTTCATTGTGCTCGAGCCTCTTTAATATCTTTGTCAGCCAGATGGTCCCTTCGCGACACGGCGTGCACTTGCCGCAGGACTCGTGGCTAAAAAACCTTGTTATGATGTACGAGGCCTTGACCATGCATGTAGAGTCGTCCATAACGACCACTGCGCCGCTGCCAAGCATGCTGCCCTTTGCGGCCAGAGAATCGAAGTCCATCGGAGTGTCCAAATCTTTTTCCGTAAGCAGCGGCGCGGAAACTCCGCCCGGTATCACGGCCTTGAACTTACGGCCCTCTCTCATACCGCCGCAGTGCTTGAATATGATGTCCCTTACGGGCGTGCCCATCGGAAGCTCGAAAAGACCCGGCTTTTTAACATGTCCGCTTACGCAGAAAATCTTTGGCCCCGGGCTTTTCTCCGGGCCCATGCTCTTGAACCATGCTACACCCTTTTCAACGATTGCAGGCACGCAGGCAAGCGTTTCGACGTTATTTATGACCGTCGGCTTTGCGTAAAGGCCGGCAAGGGCCGGGAACGGCGGCTTCTTTCTCGGCTGGCCTCTTAACCCTTCGATAGATTCGAGAAGCGCGGTTTCCTCGCCGCATATGTAAGCGCCAAAGCCTCTGTGCACGTACATGTCGTGCGAGAAGCCGGTTCCGAGTATATTTTTACCGAGATAACCCTTTTTATACGCCTCATCTATAGCGGCCTCGAGCCTCTTTGCTCCGAATGCGAACTCGCCCCTGATGTATATGTACGACGCAACGGCCCCGAGCGCATAGCTTGCGATTATCATCCCCTCTACAAGAAGATGCGGGTCGTTGTCCATAATGCCTCTGTCCTTGTACGTGCCCGGCTCACCCTCGTCGGCGTTACAGCAGAGGTACTTTGGCCCGGTAAAGTCCTTTGGCACAAAGCTCCACTTAAGCCCTGTGGGGAAGCCTGCGCCGCCGCGTCCGCGAAGCCCCGAGTCCTTCATGAGCTGGATAAGCTCATCCGGGTTCTTCTTTAACGCGAGCGCCAACGCCTTATACCCGCCTCCGGCCTCGTACACGGAAAGCTTATAGGCATTCGGGTTATTCAGATTTTTAAGAAGTACCGGTTCCATCTTCCATCCGCCTACTTAAGTCCGTTCAAGATCTCATCGACCCCGCCGGGCGTGAGGTTCTCGTGGAAATCGTCGTTTACCTGCATCATCGGCGCCGTGCCGCAGCTTCCAAGGCACTCAACCGTCGAGAGCGTGAACTTCTTATCCGCTGTCGTCTGACCTGTCTTTATGCCAAGCCTTGCTTCGATATGCTTTACTATGTGCTCTGCGCCAAGAAGCGAGCATGATATGTTACGGCACACCTGAACGTGATACTTCCCAACGGGCTTCTCCACATTATACATTGTATAGAACGCGCCTACTTCGTGCACGTCCACGGGCTCGATGCCGAGGTACGCGGCGATATCGGCCATGTCCTCTTTTGTGAGGTGGCCCTTTTCAGCCTGCACCACCTGCATCGCCGGCATGCACGCGCTCTTTTTATTGGCGTACTTGGCGATTATCTTATCTATCTTCTCTATGGCGTCTTTTGACAGCATAATTTTTTATTTATCGCACTCGCCAAACACAGGGTCGAGGCTCGATATGATCGCTATCACGTCGGCAAGGTAACTATTGCGGCTTAGAAAATCAGTTACCTGGAGGTTACAGAAACTCGGCACCCTGGCCTTTAGCCTGAAGGGCTTCTCCGTTCCATCACTTACTATGTAGAACCCGAGCTCGCCCTTTGGCGACTCAACTGCCGAGTACGCCTCGCCCTTTGGGACCTTGAACCCGTCGGAGACGTATTTAAAATGGTGGATGAGCGACTCCATGTTCTTATAAACGTCCTTCTTTGGAGGCGGCACAATCTCGGGCATGTCCACGGTGACCGGGCCTGATGGCATATCGGTAAGGCACTGCTCTATTATGCGCACGGCCTGGCGCATCTCCTCCATCCTCACGGTGTAGCGGTCGAAGCAGTCGCCGGCTGCGCCAAGCGGCACATCAAACTTAAGCCTGTCGTAAACAAGATACGGCTCGTCCCTTCTTATATCGAAATCAACGCCGCTTGCCCTGAGTACCGGCCCTCCAACGCCGAAGTCTATGGCGTCCTCTGCCGAAAGTATGCCCACACCCTTATTTCTCGCAACCCAGATCCTGTTACCCGTAAGGAGCCTGTCATACTCGTCGAGCTTTTCCTTCATTATCTTGCAAAAACGTCCGCAGCGCTCTTTAAAGGCGTCGGTTACGTCGTAACGCACGCCGCCGACCCTCATGTATGTGTTGGTAACGCGCGCGCCGCACATCATCTCGAAGAGGTCGAGCACAAGCTCTCTCTCCCTCATCGCGTAGAGAAGTATCGTCATTGCGCCAAGGTCAACGCCCCACGCGCCCACACATGTAAGGTGCCCTGTCAAGCGGGCAAGCTCGGCTGCTATGACGCGTATGTACTTTGCGCGCTCGGGGATGTCTATGCCAAGCAGCTTCTCAACCGTTTGCACATAGGCAAGGTTGTTGCTCATGCCGCACCAGTAGTCGAGCCTGTCGGTATAGGGCACGAACTGGTGGTAGTAGATATTCTCGGCTATCTTCTCCGTGCCGCGGTGCAAATACCCGATATCAGGGTCGGCGCGAAGCACGGTCTCTCCCTGCACATCGAGTATCAGGTGAAGCACTCCGTGCGAGGACGGGTGCTGCGGCCCGAGGCTTAGAGTAAGGGCCTTTGTCTCTATCGGCTCGTCTGTGTTAAGTTTCCTTGCCATGGCTTACTTCTTTTTCTCCTCGCCAAACGGGTTGTACTGGTCCTTATAACCCTTTAGCGGATAATCCTTTCTCAAAGGATAGCCTTCCCAGTCCTCGGCCAGGTAAATGCGCCTTGGGTCAGGATGCCCCTCGAACACGATGCCGAACATGTCGTAGTTCTCTCTCTCGTACCAGTTGGCTGAGCGCCATACCGACGTAACGGTCGCTGCCTTCTCGCCGTCACCTACGGCTATCTTCACCCTCATCCTGGACTTCTTGTCGATGGAAAGAAGGTGGTAGGAGATGTCGAAACGCGGGACCCTCGGCATGTTGTCTACGACACTTATATCGCTAAGATAGCTCATCTTGATGTCGGGCTCGTTCTTTAGATAGCTCGAAACGCCGACTATCGCGTCCTTGTCAACGGTTACGGTAAGCTCGCCCGCATACCACACAACATCCTTTACGGCCGTGCCGAAGCGGGCTTTTACCTTATCTATGACCGAATTTTTAAGATGCTCCTGCATGTTATATGGCTATGCCCTTTTTCTTTCTTTCTTCAACTGTCTCTCTCTTTATCTTTTCCTGAAGCTGCAAAAAGCCGTATATCAGGGCCTCCGGCCTCGGAGGACAACCCGGGACGAACACATCGACCGGAACAATAAGCTCTGTACCCTGAACAACGGCATAGGTATTATACGGCCCGCCGGCGGAGGCGCACCCGCCCATGGCTATGACCCATCTTGGCTCTGCCATCTGGTCGTAAAGGGTCTTAAGAAGCGGCGCCATTTTCTTTGTCACAGTTCCGGCAACTATCATCACGTCCGACTGCCTTGGCGACGGCCTAAACACTATGCCAAAACGGTCAAGGTCGTAACGCGAACACGCCGTTGATATCATCTCTATGGCGCAGCACGCAAGCCCGAATGTCATCGGAAAGAGCGACGAAGTCCTGCCCCATTTGAAAACAAAGTCCGATACCGGATTTGTCTTCATGAACTCGGTTATGTTCTCGACTGTTGTAAACTGCGCCAAACCGGCGTATGGATTTCCTTTTAGGTCCATGGATATGCCCCTTTTATTTGAACCAATCGAGAGCGCCTTTCTTCCACGCGTAGGCAAGGCCCACGGCAAGGACGAATATGAAGACGACCATTTCTATGAATGCGATGAGCGCGAGGCTCTTGTCGGCTATGATAATGGCCCAGGGGAATAGATAGAGCGTTTCAACGTCGAAGACAACGAACAGTATGGCTATAAGGAAGAAGTGGACTCGAAAGTGCCCGGTATCGGCATCGCCTATTGGCTCGACACCGCACTCCCAGGGGGAAAGCTTTCTCGCATACGGGTTCTTTGGCGAAAGAAACCATGCAATCACAACGGCGGCAGCACCCATGAAGGTGATGTACCCGGCGATAAGCAGTATGGGCAGATAGTCGTTAAAAAGCATATCTACAAAAGCCCCGTCCCGTTGCGTTCTTACCCCCAAAAAGGCGCCGCTACTCACGGCAATGCCGCTCCCGAACCTTATAAAAGGCTCTCGGGGGTAGCTTGCAAAATAAAACAATGGCAGTGTTTTGTCAAGGATAAAATGTATACTGTATACAATAGGAAGGCCCGGAAAAGGACTTTCAAAACCCTTTAGTCAGGTTATTTAGGGGCTGTATTAAGAAGTTTTAACGCGGCCTCGCCCTCAAAGCCTATTCCAATGGCCTCAAATACCATTGCCGCACGGTCAAAGCTATTCCTCTCCTTCCTTATATTAAGGTAAGGGCCAAGGCCGGCTGCTATACACGGCAGCGCAAACACAGGCACGGGATAATCTGTTCCGAAAAGAAGTCTCCCTTTTACCGAGCCGTCCTCCGTAAGCATCCTTCTTATTACCTTAAGCATTCCCTGCCTCGAGGGAAGCGTAAGGGCCGATGTATCGAGAAATAGGTTTTCATGTTTTCTCATAAGCTCTTTTACGATATCCGCATACCGCTCGTAAATAAAAAGCCCTGTGCTGCCGCCATGCGCAAGGATTACAGTTACTCCGGCATCAAGAATAGCGGCAAGCCTCGCCGGATCTCCGTAAGACTGGTTAACCGAGCTTAGCGCGAACTCGTAGCCCGAATGCGTAAGAAGCGGCATCCTTAAATCCGCCATCTTTTTCCAGAAAGAAAGGAACTTCTTGTCCAAAGGATCAAAGCCCTGGCTGTTTGGGATTACTTTATTAAGTACTGCGCCAAGCGCCTTGCACCTTTCGAGTTCGTCGATTGAATCGCGGCGCAAGGGATTTATCGAGCACGCTGGAATAAAAGTATCGTAGCTTTTCGCCCAACCAAGCACAGCGTCGTTACTGACCATGAACTTCGTTCTATCGGCGTCGATTAAACCGCTTGAAAGATAAAGGCCGTCCATTGGAAGGAGCACGGCCTTTGCTACGCGCTTAGAGGTTTTTATTTCTCCGGATAAATTATCAAGGTAGGTCTTCGATGGGTCTTTATCGCCAGCACTTATGCCGAGCCTGTGCCTTAAGAACTTTAGCGCAAGAGTTTCTTTTAACACAAAGCGCCTGCCGCTGCCAAAGTCTATCGGCTCAAACGGAGGCGCATGCACGTGGATGTCGATTAACTTCGCTATGGCCATATTCCATCGAATGGTTGGAGGACCGAAGGCTCGAAGCAGGCCTACTAAAACTTATAAAACTTCTTCACCCTGTCCTTGAAAATGTCGTTTAGCGGAGTTACGCACTTACTTCTCGCGGCCCTCGGATCTATCTCCACAAGCGCGGACTCGGCCTTTTTCGCCGACGCCCTCTTCATCACGCGGCCCCTTGGGCTAACGACCTCGCTCTGACCGATAAAGGTGAGGGCCTTGGCAGCCCCCCTCTTCTCGCTGCCAACCCTGTTGGCGGTTATCGCGTACACGCGGTTCTCGAGGCACCTCGTTATCATGGCCTCCGGACAAAACGGCAGCACAAGGTTCGACGGATGCAGAATCACGTCCGCGCCCATTAAGGCAAGCGTCCTCGCTGCCTCGGGAAACACCCAGTCAAAGCATATCATCATGCCGACCTTAGCTTTACCTATGTCGTGGACTTTAAAGCCGGTATCGCCGGGATAGAAATACTTTTTTTCGTTCCAGAAAAGGTGGGTCTTCCTGTACACGGCGATAACGCCCTTTGGCCCGACAAGCACCGAAGAGTTATACACCCGCTTTCCATCGCGCTCGACAAACCCGGCCGCAATAAACATGCCCGTTACCTTCGCTGTCTCCGCAAGACGCCTTACCGCGTACCCGTCGCTAACACGCTCGGAATACTTAAGGCTCTCTCTCTTATCCCTGAAGGCATAGCCTGTCGAGAAAAGCTCGGGAAGCACCACGAGTTCGGCCCCGCGCTTCGAAAGAGCAAGAAGCCCTTTAACCGCGTCCTCGACATTCCTCTCTACAGCCCCAAACACCGGAGCAGTTTGCAAAAATCCCGCCTTCATGAAGTTAAGTTGACACCTCGTAATAATATTTGAGAGAACCTTTTTGTAAAAAGGTTCTCTCAAACTCTTTCCAAAAACTTTTTACTTGAATTGCTGCGCCCCCTTTAACAAAAGGGGGCGCAGCAATTCAGGCAAGTAAAAGTCTTTGAAGGGGTTTGGGGGAACTTTCTACAGAAAGTTCCCCCAAACGTTACTACCAGATATCAACCTACTTCTTGCAGCCGGATTTCTTCTTGGAACCGCATGAGGACTTTTTCTTCTTTGCTGCTGCTTTCTTTTTTGCAGGCATGGCGTTTCCTCCTTGGTTGTATTTTTAAATATTGGTGCGTTGTTCCTTATACAATAAAAATATCACACCGGGAGAAAGAGTCAATTGAATTCGGACTATCAGTCGAGCGCGAACGCGATGCTGACATTCATCGGAATGTCACGGCCATCAAGCGCTCCCGGGCGTTTTAGAAACGGCGCTGCCTTCGCCACTATCTCTACTGCAGCGACATTTAGCGCGTTACAGTGGCAGGGCTTATTTACGGACACGCCTTCGACCTTGCCGTCCGGCTTTACCGTAAAACTTACGCCAACGGTTCCTTCGTACCCGCGCTCGCGCGCCCATCTCGGGTAGAACTTGGCTTTTTCTATGGCAGAGACGACCATCGATTTAAAATTCTTCATCGCATCGTCCGAGAGCTCACCCTTGCCCGAGTATCCGGAGATACCGTCCACCCGGCCTGCTACAACGGCTACGGCCTCGCTTGCCGCAGGCGAAGCGTCTTTTATGACAGCGCTTGACAACACGGACGCAACCTCTGGCGCGGGTGATGCCTTCTGTTCTTTCGTAGCGCCTCTTTCCGCGCCTGCAAAGGTTATCATCACGTGCCCGAGCCCCGCAACCTTCGATTCAACGGCGCGAGGAGACCACGTGCCGGCAACGGCAATGCCGAAGATGGCAGCGTGAAGGGCTGCGGAAAAGACGACTATTTTTTTAAATCCGTTCATTATGATATTGCCTTATATGGTTACCTTACTTTTTTGCGTCCAACGCCTTGCAAACAACGCGCTTACCACGCATCTCGTCGTAATTCCAGCACGCTGCTATGGATGCTCCGTAAACCGCAAGTGCTGCGTCAGAGGACCTTCTAAAGCCTTCGCTTATTTCCTCGGGCTTTGAGAACCCCGAAGAAGCTGAAAACCGCGCCGTAAAGATCTTACTTACTACCGGCGTCTTTTCCTCCCATACCGCAACCGCGCCATCGGCCGCGCTCATGACACCCGAATGGTCCGGGAAGCGTCCGGATGAGTACGGCAGTTTTTGCCGTTTGGAAAATGTAGCGCCCTTATCCGTTGAGAACGCGAAGTAAACGGCCGGCGCGCCCTCCTCTGCCTCCGAATACCATGTATAGTATAACACGCCCTTATTGTCAACGGTCATTGAAGGCCCTCTGTGCGGGCATCCGGCAAGTATCCAGTTGTCGTCATTAACGGTTACGGGCGTAAGAAAGCTTTTGCCGTTATCATGCGACACACTAACTATCATATCACGCGCCGAGACCTCGCTCACATTCCTCCACGAGGCGTACACGTCCTTACCGGAAGCAACGATTGCCGTCCTGCAGCACGGGCACACGCCGGAAGAAAGTTTCAGATTTACCGAAAACGTCTTGCCCTTATCCCGCGAACTTGCGTAGAAGGCCGAGCTCTTGCCTTTGATTTTTTCCCTGCCGTCCAGCCACGCAACATGCACAACACCGTCGGCATTGACTGTAACCGACTCAAAGCCGCGCGAGCTTTTCTCTGCGTTGTCGTTTATGACAACGGATTTGGAAAACGAGGCTCCGCCGTCAGTTGAAACGCTAATCCTTATATCCGCCTCAAAGCCTTCGTCGCCAAGCGGGTTGGTCCACGTGACATAGACCTCGCCTTTTGGCCCTACGGCGATTCCAGGAGAATTATGCGGCCCGGAGGCCTTTTCGTCTCCCGTATTCACCTTTACCGGAGCGGAGACCTTTTTATCGGCTCCAATGCTATTTACGTAGACGTCTCCGTCATCGGTTGACCACGCGACATGGATTACGTCTTTATACGCTGCAACAGAGGGCGCGGAGGTCTTCTTGTCGGCAAGCGCAAAACCAAAAAGCGCGCTGCCGGTTGCATCGGCGGCTTTAGCCGCCGATGCAAAAAGAACATTCGCCGTAAAAACACCTGCTACGATAGCTGCGGCAAATATGAACCTTTTACCAAAGAGCCTCATCCCTCTGCCTCCCATTTATAGCTAAACCCTGCAAAGAACGCCCTTGGCTGGCCCGGCGCGTACTGCGACGGCGATGCCCCTGCCTTTGTAGCGCGCTCTGCGTAACGCTTATCGCTAAGGTTCATAGCGCGCACGTAAAGCTCAATTGACTTAACAGGCTTAAAGGAGAGCCTCGCATTGAGAACGTCATGGCCTTTATACTTTTCAGTATTCGCATCGTCCATCCAGTAGGCGCCGACCCTTGTCCACTCAAGCTCTGCCCTACCGCCGTTTAGAAGCGCCGGTTTGTACGAACCCCTAAGCGTAATAAGCTCGGCCGGGGCCTGCGGTATGTAGTTGCCGCTATAGTCGATAAGCGCGCTCGGAGCGTAGTCGTCGTAAACATGGCGCGCGTTCGAATAGCTAAGCGCAAGCTCGACGGTCTCGATAGGCGCGGCTGTGAGAGAAAGCTCAACACCCTTATGCACGGTCACGCCTGCGTTCCTACGTTCGTTTATGTTGGTGGCAACCGAATACGTCACGATGTCGTCCTTCTTGGTCATATAATACCACGAGACCTCGAAGCCAAGCGCCTTATCTCCGCCGCGAAGTCCTGCCTCGTAGCTGTCAGCCTTTATCGGCTTAAGATTTACGGCAGTGAGGGCCGTGCCCTGCGAGCCCCTGAAAAGATCCGCGGAAGACGGCACGCGAAACGCGTGGCCGTAGTTCGCAAAGCCGCTTACCTTATCGGTGAAGCCGTAAGTAAGGCCAGCCTTTGGGCTAAGGTGCTCGAAGCTTCGCTTTGTCGAGGCCGGGCGGTTGGCGTTGGCCGTAAGAGATGTGTCGTAGTCGTAAGATAGAGAATCATAGCGAAGCCCTGCAATAGCACGAAGCCTGTCGGTAAGCGAGCTCTCAAGCTGCATATACGGCGACACGCCCGTGAACACGGCCTCATAGTCGTAATCGTTTGCCGTGCTCGCGACGTATGTATACGACGTATACTTATCGCCCGTCTTAAAGACCTGTATGCGGCGTTCGTTATAAGCGCCCGGCGTATAATCCACGTCCACTCCTGCTATAAACCTTGTCCTTGACTCCGGCATGTCGTGCCTGTACTTGGCAAGAAGCCCATAGGAGACATAATCGGTAGAGGAATCGTAACCGAAGTAATTGGGCCCTGCCTGGAATATTCCCCATCCCGGGAGAAGCTCCATCCTGCTAACCCTCACATAAGGCGTCACGCTAAGAAGAGACGACGCTCCAAGCTCCCTCTCGTACGCAGAGGACAGCCTTAAGGACTCGACCCCTCTGAAATCAAAGGTCTGATAATTATACCACGACCTGTGCTTATAATCCTGGTAAAGAAGACCGTTTGCTCCGCCGGTATCCTGCCAGATGTCTGCATACGAAATAACGGTTTTTATCGACGCGGCCCCTGACGCATAATCCCAGCGAAGGACCGCGCTTGTCTTCTCATACCCGCTTCTATCTCTCCAGCCGTAGTACTCTGTTCTGTTGACATCGAGCCTTAAGCCATTGGCTCCCCATGTATCGCCTGCGGAAGCAAGCAGCCTCATCCAGCCGTTCTCGCCTGCCTCGGGGTTCACGGTAACCTCGGCCTTAAGAGGCGCTGCCTTTGTAATCGAGTTTATGGAGCCGCCTATGGCATCGCTTCCGTATAGCGCGGTTGCGGGGCCCTTGTATACTTCGATTCTCTCTGCAGAGGAAAGATTCACCTCATAGAGGGCATTGTGATTGAAAAACCCCGTTGACCTTACCGGTATGCCGTCCTCGAGAAAAAGATACACCGGGTTCGTTGTAAGCGGCTGCCTTATGGCCGTTATGTGGCCTTCTCCTGCGGTAACGTTCACCCACACGCCGGGAACGCGGTTAAGTATCTCGGACGGATGCGTGGGCTTTACTGTCTCTATCTCGTCTTTTTTTATCACGCCGACGGAAGCGGGTGTTTCCTTTCTAAGCTCCGCCTCGCGCGCTCCGGTGACAACGACGTCGCCGTCCGTGTCTTCGGCATGCGAAGACAGCGGAAATGCGGCAAACAACGCAGCTATAACAAAAAATACGGCAATAAAATGTTTTTTTTCAAACATCCCCTGGCCCTCTCTTTTTTATACGGCACATCAAGCGCCACGCACGCGCGCACAGATGCGCGCGGCGCGAACACATGAACGCCGTTTTTATGCTGCTTTTTAAAGAGGCTCTCAGGCTGCCGGGGGACGCTCGGACGGTTCTGTGAAGTGATTTTTGTGGATTGACAAACTACTTTGCGAGAATGCCGCGCTGCCATTAACAAGCGCAACATTACAAGAGGCGGATGTAATGCTGTTTTCTACAGCGCCTGCAACTGCCGCAGCCGTATGGTCGCAGCACTTTATCACGCAAGTATTCGCGGGGATTTTTGCGCTGCCCGAATCACTACCCTCATGCCCTGCTCCGTGGTCATCATGATTGTCTTCTTGATTATCCGGCGAAGCGTGTGTTGAATGGCACATGGAAGGAGCACCGTGGCCTTCGTGCCCCTGATGTTCATTTGCCGCATTGTCAGGAGCGGCCTTTTTGCCGTGCCTGTGCGGACACATTGCGCCGTGGCTGCATTCCTCGGAATCGGCCATGGCAGCGGCAACCGATGGCATAAACACCGCAAAAAGAAAGGCTGATAGCGTTACAATCGAAACAAGACGACGCATGTCCTAAATTGTAGCAAAAAAAAATCAGCTCTTCAACAACTAAATCGCAGCCTCAGTCCTTTTTGCAAAATGCGTAATAAAAGCCTATGGCAACGAGCCCTGTTACCATGCCCCACGAGCCTATGAGGAATATCCACCCGTACGCGCTCATTAGTCTTTTCCTCTCCTTCGCTTCCACGCAATCTCGACAAGAACGATGTGCGCTATAAGAAGCACTATGAGATACGCCCTTGCCGCCCATATTCCTACAGAGGTTTTGCCCATGACCGTTGACAGGTTCTCGTAACCCCAGACAACGAGTATGACCAGAAGAAGCGCCGGGGTTACGTACTTCATTATGTAATAGAACACGCGCGGTATCCTGACCTTTGCGCCCCTGTGTATTTCATCCCATGCCTTATCAGGGCCAAAGACCCAGAAGAAAAGAACTATTTCAAATAGCGCCAGGAACACGAGCGCGAAGGTGCCGACCCAGAAATCGAGCTCATCTAACGAGTCTTTTATAAAGGCCGGCAGTATGACCGAGACAAGAAAAAATATGCCAAGCGTAATAACTGCCTTGTGGCGCTTGAATCCGAGTTCGTCTTCGAGAAAAGCAACGGCCGGCTGCGCAAGGGCTACCACCGAGGTAAGCCCGGCAAGGAATAAAAGGAAGAACCACAGGCATCCGAAGTACTCTCCTGCCGGCATATGCGTGAATATCGCGGGCATGCTGATGAAGCCCAATTGAAAGGTTCCGCCCGCAGCCTCCTTTGCGCCCGAGAAGCCGAAGAATATAACGGCGCTCATTATGGCAACGGTCGAGCCGAATATCACCTCGGCAAACTCGTTTAGGCTTCCGGCGGCAACTGAGCTTGCGACTATGTCGTCGTCCTTTTTCATGTAGCTTGCGTACGTGATGATTGCGCCCATGCCAAGCGACAAAGTAAAGAACACCTGCCCTGCTGCAGCAAGCCACACCTTGCCGCTAAGGAGCCCGCTAAAGTCGGGCTCCCATAAAAACGAGAACGCCTTCGAGGTCGTCATGGCCGGGTCTGTCGGAGAATCGAGAGTTACGACACGCACCAGAAGGACAGCGCCGATTACGAAGATTGCCGGAAGCGCGATGTTGCAAAACTTCTCGATGCCGCCGGATACGCCCTTCCATAATATGTACATGCTAAGAATTAACGTGATTGCGAAGAACACATACGCTTTGACCGGGGGCGCGTAATAAAGCGCATCTCCGGTATCACCCTTATACGCGCCAAGATAGCTTGCGTACGGCGCGAGATACTCCTTTGCGCTTACTGCGCTGCCAAGCGTATCCGCAACCGGGAGCTTATGCGTGAGAGAGGCAACACTGTATGCAAGCGTCCACGAACATATATAGGTGTAATAGACGAGCACGACAAGCGGCAGAAATACGCCGAGTATGCCCATGTACCTGGCTATGGGGTGCTTCCATATGGAATCGAATACGCCCGGCGCTGTGCCGTGGCCCCGCTCGCCGCCGTAGCGCCCGAGCCCCCACTCTACCCAGAGTAGCGGTATGCCAAGCAGGATGAAGGAAACGAAGTACGGTATCATGAACGCGCCGCCGCCGTTGTCAACGGCCTGGCTCGGGAAGCGGAGGAAGTTGCCAAGGCCGATTGCGTTCCCGGCCATGGCGAGGATTAGCCCTATCTTCGAGCCCCACTGCTCGCGTTTTCCGTTATTGTTTGCCAAGGTGCGCGCTCTCCGGATAAAAAAGTCTGTGCCCTGTGCTTTTTATATCAAGGTTTAAGGGACATGTCAACGTGCCTATGGCGGAGAGTGCCGGTACGTAGAAAGCTTCATTCGCGCCGCGTAGATACTTATCTCAGAGCCTGCAAAAAAAAAACGGGGCAGACGGCAACTCAAACATTGCCGCCTGCCCCGGATATATCCGCCCAAATAAAGAGCCCTTATCGTCCGGCCCTTCGCCCCTGGCTTCCGCGTTTCTTATCAAAAGAGAACTTCCTGCTAAACTTCCGCTCCGGCGCCGGATGGCTGCCTGCAGAAGAAGACTCTCTTTCCGTAGATTTTCTCTCTCCTCCGCTAAAGCGGCTTTTCCCTTCCGAGTACTTTCTACGCGAGAAGTCGAAGCGGCTTCTCTCGGCCTTTTCCTCGGCAGCCTCTCCGGCAGTAGCTGCCACGGTGTAATCGAAGCCCTCGAGCTTACGCCTCTCTACAGTGCCTTTTAGCGTCCGCTCTATCGACCTTACCATGTCGTTATCTTCATGAGTAACGAAGGTGAAGGCGTCGCCTGTCTTTGCCGCGCGCCCGGTGCGGCCTATCCTGTGTATGTAGGCCTCGGTCGTGTTCGGCATGTCGTAGTTTATCACGTGCGACACGCTTGATACGTCTATGCCGCGCGCCGCGATGTCGGTAGCAACGAGGACGTCGTACCTTCCGCTTCTGAAACCGTCCATCGCCTCCTGGCGCTTCGACTGCGAGAGGTTACCCTGCAAGGACGCGGCCTTATAACCGTTTTTCCTTAGCCTATCGTCAAGGCGCTTGGCCCGGGCCTTTGTCCGCGTAAATATCAGCACCGAGTGCGTGTCGGTCTGCTTAAGAAGGCTAAGGAGCAGCGGCGTTTTCAGGTGCTGCGATACCGGGTAGAGCGCGTGGCTCACCGTCGAGACCGGGGCCGCCAGCCCTGCCTGCACGATTTCAGGCTCTACTAACACCTCTGCCGCGAGCCGCTTTATCTCCGGCGGCATCGTGGCCGAGAATAGAAGCGTCTGCCTCTTTTTCGGGAGCAATTCGATAATTCTTCTTATGTCCGGGAGAAACCCCATGTCGAACATGTGGTCTGCCTCGTCAAGCACGAGGACCTCGACCTTGGAGAGGTTTACGCCGCGCTGCCTGTATATGTCAAGAAGCCTTCCCGGGCACGCAACTATTACGTCTACGCCGCGCCTTAGCTTGTCCTTTTGCGGATTGATGCCAACGCCGCCGTAGACCGTTACGGTCTTGACATGCATTCCACTACCAAGCTCAAGTATGGACTTGTTTATCTGTTCCGCGAGTTCGCGTGTCGGCGCGATTACAAGGGCGCGCGAAGCTCCCCTTACACCTGCCTCTGCGAGGCGGTTCAGTATCGGCAGCGCGAAGGCCGCCGTCTTTCCGGTTCCTGTCTGCGCAAGGCCCATTACGTCCTTGCCGCTTAGCACGTGCGGTATAGCCTGCTTCTGGATAGGCGTAGGCTCCGCGTATCCGGCGGCTTTTACCCCTGCCGCCACAGTGGGGTGTAAATTAAACGCAGTAAATCCCATGTGTCTCCTTTAAGGTTAGATGTTGCGCTCTGCTCGGGGAAAATAACGAAGGTCTTAATAAATGGAAACTACTAAGAGGGTTGTTACACTACGTAGTTTTCAGCCGGGTACAGTCGGTTGTTACGTGATTACGCTATGTAACTTACAGTATAGCCTTATTGGCGCCACGTGTCAAGGCCGAGGGCCTGCACCCTAACACAAAAATCCTTCTCCCCTTCGGGGAGAAGGTGAGGATGAGGGGGATGATGCCTTACACCGCTTGCTTTGTCATTCCTGCTACCGCAAGAATCCATTTTCAAACGTTGCGCCTGCACCCGCATATAAAAATTCCTCTCCCCAATCAATTTGGGGAGAGGATTAAGGTGAGGGGTTACCTATTATTGCCTCGCCAAACGCTGCCTGCTGCGCCTACGGCTTATGGCTCGAGCCCTCGCGCATTGCCTCGATGAGCTGTTCCTTCATGTCTTCCGTGCGCCCAATGGCGACCGCGTACACGACCGCTGCCCTGACTCCCCGAAAGAGCGCGTAGAAGAGGATTAGCGGGAAGACAACCGCGTCGAAGGCGTACCCTGCCATTATGCGCATGAGATTGCCTGCAAGGTCCTTTGACCTCGCCCGTATCTGCACGAGAGCGCGCGCCATGGTGTCCTTTGTGGCCCTTGCTTTCTCTATCACGCCCTCGCCCTCGAATGCCCAGGGCGGGAAAATCGCGTTCTTCATCATGGTAACGGACTTCTCCGCAGCCTCGACTGCCGGCGTGGTGATCCTGTCGGATATATATGAACCTCCTGTTACGGATAGAGGGAGCGCGATGTAGAGCATGGCGCTAACTGTCGCGGCAACGACAGTTAAGTCGCGAAGCACGCGGCGCGTCCGCCTGCACGCAGGGGCGTAGAACACTACGGCAAGAAAACAGGCAAGAAAGAAGAACGCTGCAGAGAGCGCCCACGCATCGATTGCGGACGCGGCATCGAGCGCGTAGTGCGTGCCGACAAGCACGGCCATGCACACGGCAAGGGTCTTCCACGCGGTATCTACCGCGTCGTAGGCCGCCTGCACTGCTCCGCCGACATTCACCTGCGCGCCCACGACGAGCGAGACCTCGACCTCGCTGCCCTTTACGATTGCAAGCCCGGTCTTCAGCGCCGATAGAACGATAAACGCGGTAAGCGCGCGGTCGAATGAATTGTCGAGATAGGTCTTGTTATGCGCTGCAACAGAATCGCCTCCTATAAAGCCTGCGACCCTGTCGAGCGCGCCAAAGGTGGAGAGGAGAAATAAAACAACCACCACTATAATGGTGGCTAACTTGCGGTTCGGGGTTTTGGTCAGAGGGTTCATAGTGTTATCGTACGCACCTGCGGTCTATTATAACCTATTTAGTCAGGTGGTTGTCAATTGGAAGGGGGGAACGGGGGAAAACGGCGATTTTACCGCCATACTGCGTTGCCGCTCGGTTTTGAGTCCTCAATGTATACTACGTATACACCTGCGGCTCAAAACCTCCGCCGCCTTGTCTGACGCTAAACTTGCCGTTTTGACAGGCCGCAAGCGGCCTTGAGTGAGAAGATGGTGGCAAGTGGCCACCATGCAGCTTGACCACAAACCAAGCAAATTACTTAAAATTAAAAATACCCCTTAACTCCCTCTCTATATCAATATGCACATCGCATATTGGACAACTCTTGCTCCACAGTGGCAATGAAGGAAAATTTTTATTCTCCGAAGGATCAAATCTATGCATCGCCAAACATTCCAACTTAGGCACCTCGCTTTTTAAAGAAGTCGAGTAGATATCCACACGTGTTGCCCTCCCAAACCAATATTTTTCAAAATGGTCTGTGGGTCTATTTTTTCCACCTATGGTACGCCCTACATAAACACATTTTTTCTTGCCCCAAAATATATATATATAATTCTTAAACATTATCTCTTTTTCCAGCCATCTTTTAAATTTATTTTTCTTTTCTTCTAACCCCCAACCCTTAACATGCCATCTTCGCTTTTCATATATCAAATCATCGAATGCATCTCGTGCCACATCTTTAGCCAATGCTTCTGTGGCTAAGTTTTGAAGTTCTTCAATAACAGAATCTCTGATTCTTTTATCAAACTTTTTGGGCCTTCCGAAGGTAGCCCCACTTATCGCTTCACGCAACCACTGTGTTCTTCTCTTAAAAAGACCATCCAATTCTTTCTCAAACTGACCAACAATGCTCATACGACCAGCCTCCTATCCACTTTGGGAGTTTTCCACATCAAACCGCACATCACCAAGCCACTCTACAGACTAAACAAAAAAAGACCACGGTTGCATACGTATATCAAATGATAAACGCATATTTTTTAATGCATTATCGATAGAATAAATTTCAGATCTCGAAGGCATAAAAATACTATCGCAAAATATAAAAACTTCCGTCCCTTTGTAAGCACTTGCAGCATTATATTGCAATGAGTAGGTGAACTTTTGTCTGTCCTTATACAAAGCCATTATCAAGTCAGCATCATCATAAGAGACTATCCAATTAGATAAAGATCTTTGTATTGTTTCAGACAAACGTACATGGTCATCCAAATTATAATAATTAGCATACAACCTATCTGCCTTACTAAAATATGGTGGATCACAATAAACCAACTTGTTTTCTGGTAACCCGGAAACATATTGCAAAATATACTTTTCTGCATCCCAGTTTTTGATTTTAATCGAACTACCTTTTTTAGCTATTTTCTCTACACGCTTTACGAGGTTCCCCTTAGCGAACCTCGCATCCATTTTCCAAAAGCCATCTTGTTTTTTTCCACCAATAACCCCACCAGAAAGAATGCCAGAACGATTACAACGATTTAAATAAAACATCGCAAAACCCAAATCAATACGATCATAGTCGCTTGGGTTTTTATAAACTTTCTTCTGCTTTTCCCACTCCTCAATTGTCAAAGGTGCCTTGGAGATTTTCCTACAAAGTTCTTCAGGTTCATTTATGACAGTATGCCAAAACGCAAACACCGCAGGACAAGAATCATTTAAATGGACACTCGAAACAACCTCACCGAGAAGAAGCTCTATGGCAACACCTGCGCCTCCGGCATAGGGCTCAACATAATGCCCTCCCTCAAGATTATTAGCATAAATGGTTTCGGCTATAAATTGCCAAACCTTATGCTTACCTCCCGGATATCTTAATGGCGTTTTAGGAGTACTCATAATTTTGCGACCACAAGTCTTACTATTTATTCATTGCCTCTAACAAGGGGAAAATATTATGAAAAATTGCACAAAAATCGTCCGTGGATATCGAAGAAATACGGCTATGAATCAAGCTATTCATGGACGTTACCGACAATATACCGCTTTGCTTATCAAGCTCCACCTTGGCGCCGTGTAATATTTTTCTAAGAACCATCTTCTCTGCGTCATCATTTTCAGCATCTACAATATGCTTTACAATATCACCAAGTATTGCTACCAACTTTCTGTCATTACCATTTTTTTCAACTTCGACAATCTGCTTTTCATGCTCACTACAGTACTCCTTTGCCGAAAGCTCAAACAGCGCCCTCAATAAGAACACATAGGAATACCTATGCTTATCTATTTTTAATCTGAGTATTTCTTCATGCAATGCCGCAACTTTTGCGCGACCGGATTTTACCTTGAACTTCTTTAACTTATTATAAACCGACTTAGGGTCATGTAATGATACTGCCGTAGCTGACTTTCCCTTACTTGCAGTATTTGCAGAAGAAGTCTTTGCACTTCCTTTGCCCTTCTTAGCATCACTTCTAGCAATTCCATACTTCTCTGAAAACGGATTGTCTTTGCGCAAATCCGAAAACTGAAAAGCTCCCATCCCTATGTCGTACAGAATTCTGTCCAGCACTTCCTTATTGCCTTTTGGATATAAGTCAATTAGCTCCTTGACAGAACCAAGAGCAAGGCTCTTATAAAGTTTTTGAATTGCTTCGTCCAATATAGTAAGTGGATAATCTCCTGCCCATTCTTCGACCTGTTGTGGCGTCAAATTATCATTATTTTGCAAATATTTTTCTAGCAAATCCAACCCCGGCGTAAAATTTTTATTATGTTCTCGATCATGCCTAGCGCTTGCTACAGCATTCCATTTTCTTCTCGCTGCCATTTCACCTTTGCCATGAATGCGCGTAACAATTTTATCGACTAGTTCTTCTTGCTTTGGCGTATAAACCAAACAAGGAACCGTCCTATTGGATGTCTTCCAAGATTCAGTTAAACCTTCCATTGTCTTCTTAATATTGTCTGGCAACTCCCGATAAGAAACTAAACCGTATGCAAGTTTCAAAGCAGCAACTCTACGATTACCTTCTTTTACAATAAAGGCTCCATCGCTTCTTTCTAGCACAAGAATATTTTCTGTCGGCATATACCCATCTACCAACAAACTCTCATACAAAGCCCAAAAATATTTCGGGTCTATCGTAATCAACGCATGAACGGCTCTATCCTCACTCTTCTGCCTAATAGTCCTAGGATTAGCCAGGTCAATAATAAGTTTGCTTACTTCTATATCTTGCTGTCTTGACACTATTCCCCCTTTTTTTCTAACTATACAAAAAGCGCCCCTCGCGCGAAGGCCGCTTCTTTACTCAATGCTGAATTGCTCTCAATGCAGGCATTGCGTTGTCCTATGATATTTTTATTGGCTTAAAGATTTTGATGAACTTTGTCAGGCAGGAGTTAATTTACCATACCATAAACGGTTTTCAAAGCGTTTTTTTCACACCTCCCCCGCCCCACCCTCTTTCACTCCCCTCCTTAGCAAGGAGGCAGGCTCCGCTTGCGTCCGCCAACGGCAGACAATGCAAGTGGAAGCGGGGAGGTTTACAAAGGCCGCTTCCTTATTCCCTTCGCCCGGCATCGTCTACCCCACCCCGCCTCCCCTTATAAAGGGGAGGAAATAAGGTAAGACACTGGATTCCCGCCGGAGTTTACCCCGTACTTGATACGGGGCGGGAATGACGACCTGTGAGATTGCTTCGTCGGCCTTCGGCCTCCTCGCAATGACCGCCCCCGCCCAAACCGCCAAGTTTTGCGCCAGACGCGGCGAGGCCCCCACGCGCCGCACCTCGCCCCCGCCCAAGCACACAGCCCGAAATAAAAATCCCTCTCCCCGTTGAAGTCCGGGGAGAGGGAAAAAGGGTGAGGGGTACAAAGCTTTGTCTTTCAAAACCCCGGGTATGGGGCTAAGCGATGGGCTTAAGCGGGCCGCATAAGAGGCGGACGTATTGCCGGGGTCGCATGAGCGAAGCGATTTAAGGCGGGGCAGGCTGCGCCTGTTTCATGGCGTGTAACAGGCAAAATGGTGCGCTAAGCACATAGGCCAATCGAAGAATATTCGGGTGCAGGGGTCACCCCTGCCGTGGGGTAGTTATGCGGCGGGGTCGCAGCCCTCGCACGCCCCATACCCAAAAGCCGCCCCGCAGGGGCAAATGTTTTTTAAATGGATTCCTGCTTTCGCAGGAATGACAGAGTATACAGAGACGAGATCCCGAAACAAGTTCGGGATGACAGACAGATTTTACCCCACCCCGCCTCCCCTTATAAAGGGGAGGAAATACGATAAGACACTGGATTCCCGCCGGAGTTTACCCCGTACTTGATACGGGGCGGGAATGACGACCTGTGAGATTGCTTCGTCGGCCTTCGGCCTCCTCGCAATGACCGCCCCCGCCCCTCCGCCCCTTCCCCCGTCGCCCCGTGCCCTTCCGCGCCGTCCCCTGCCGCCCCCACCCCCAAACCGCCAGGTTTTTCGCCAGACGCGACGAGGCCGTTTTTTCAGCGCAGGCGTATTTTGGTAATACGTCGAGCACAGAAAAAACGGCCTCAACAAAAATTGCTTTTATATTAGGGTGCAGGCGTCACGCCTGCTAAAAAAATCCCGCGTAACGACGCATCACGGCCGAATCGCGGGTTTAAATGCGGTTTGCCTACTTAGTAATCTGCTTGATGATAACGTTCGTGTCGGTGAACTGCTCAAACCCCGACGGATAAAACTCCAGCGCAAGCCTTGCCTGTTTGAGCGCGTTCGCCGCAAACCCGGCCTTTTCCGCGGCGTTTTTCTCCGCCTTCCACTTATCGTAGAAGTAATTGGCCAGCAGATGGTGCACCCAGCCCGTCCTCTGGCGGCACACGCCCTTGGGGTTGTCGTAGCACGAAAGGAACGACGTGTTCGCCTTCTTTAAGCTGTGCGCCTCGGTCTCGCTAACCTCTATGTACTTATAGTAGAGCCCCTTGGCCTCCTCCGCCCTGCCAAGCGCGCGCATCATCTCGCCGCCAAAGTAGTACACGTGCCCGTTGTCCTGGTCCACGCCGCGCACCACCTCTATAAGGCGGCCAAGGCGCGCGAACTCGGCCTCGGTGTACGGGGCCTTGTGCGCGTTCACCACGCGGTTATATTCGTCCCTCAGCTCGTTGCCGTTCTCGAGTATGACCTTCACCGACGTGTCCGTCTGCACCACGCCGGCGCAGAGCGCGTGCGGCCCGTACACGCATTTATTCCAGTTGCACATGCGCTCGTTCATGCCGGCGCTCTGGTCGGTTATCCTCTCAACAACACCGGCAAGCACGGCTATGACCTGGTCATCCAGCACGACGCGCTTACTTACGCAGTTATTCAAGTCCGCCTCGATGTTGCCGAACTTATAGTGTGAGATGTTGAAGCCGACGAAGTTACTGCCGCTAATACACTCCTCGACCGAGATCTTCGCGTTCTCCGGAAGCTTCGAGGCAGCAAGCATGTCGATTGTGTCGCTGACGATTGGGGCGCAGCCGCAGCGGCCGTACTGCTCCGGTGAGATGGACGCGCACGGGTACGCCGCCTTGTCCGTCTTCGCGCCGGTAGTCGCAGCAGCGCACGCGGAAAGCGCGAAGCATAACGCAAACAGCGCCGCCGCGTAAGCAGCAGAAAAACCGCTCCTGTTGTAAGCCATAGCAAACCTCTTAAGGAAAAAACGGAAGAAAAACCTACTTACGACCCCTTGCCTTGCCCGACATTACAGTCACGGCAGAACCAAGGAGCTTCACCCTCGAGCTGCCGAGCTTGACCTTCACGTACCCGCCGCGTTTCGAGGCCTGGTACCCGGTGAGCTCGATTTTATTAAGCTTTGGCCCCCAGTACGGCGCAAGCGCGCAGTGCGCGGAGCCTGTGACCGGGTCCTCCGGAATTCCGTACGCAGGCGCGAAAAAGCGGGAAACAAAGTCCGCGTCCTTACGCCTCTCGCTCTTTGCCGTAACTATCAGGCCGCGTATGGGAAGCGACTTTATGTAGTCGACTCTCGGCGTAAAGTGTTCGACATCGGCCTCGCTTCGAAGCTCCACAAGAAGGTCCGCCCCGGCCTTCCCTGCCCACACTGCCTCTGCGCCAATGCCGTTCGATATCTCCCGTCTTACGTCCGTGCCAACTCCAAGGTCGTCAGGGGTAACGATTGGAAAGTCCATTTCTATCAGGCCATCCTTCTTCTTCGTGGCACGAAGCTCTCCGGAGCGCGTGTGGAACACGCATGTCTCGTCTGCTTCGATAAACCCCTCCTCCCAGAGTATGTGCGCGGAGGCAAGGGTAGCGTGGCCGCAAAGGTCGACTTCGGTAGCGGGCGTAAACCAGCGAAGCGAAAACCCGCCGTCCGCAAGCTCGCGAAGGAACGCGGTCTCCGAGTGGTTCATCTCGGAAGCAAACTCCTGCATGAACGCGTCCTCTGCCTCGTCCCCGCAAACGCAAATTGCAGAAGGGTTGCCCTTGAAAATCTCGGTTGTAAAGGCGTCTACGATATATATCTTCATACGCAAAATCTCCGGAAATAAATATACTACAAATCACAAGGATTTGGCAATGCATGTTTGCGTAAAACAGGCATGCCAAGTCCTTTATATGGCACCGCGCGCGAAACATATAAATGACAGCAGCCTTCTTGCCTACGTGCTCGGCCCTGTGGTATAGTGGCTCATTCGAGGCGCGGCCTTGTATGCTTTTTAACTCATACGTATTCATATTCATATTCCTGCCGGTAACAACGCTTGTGTTCTTCGCAATCGGCGGCAGAGGCCACCACCGCGTTGCAAGCGCGTGGCTGGTGCTGACTTCGCTCGTGTTCTACGGCTGGTGGAACCCGAAGTACGTGGCTCTCATAATGGCCTCCATCTGCTTTAACTACGCGGCAGGCGTGATGCTCTCGGCAGAGGGCAGAAACAATAAAAAACTCATCCTCGCAGTCGCCATAGCCGCGAACCTCGCGCTACTTGGATACTACAAGTACGCGAACTTCTTCGTTGATAACTTAAACGCCCTCGCCCACACGGGCCTTACGCTCGAGGCAATCATTTTACCAATCGGCATATCGTTTTTCACATTCACGCAGACAGCGTTCCTCGTTGACGCGTACAAGGGCGAGGCGCGGGAATATAACTTCCTCCACTACTGCCTTTTCGTCACGTACTTTCCGCACCTTGTGGCAGGCCCGATACTTCACCACAAAGAGATGATGCCGCAGTTCGCAAAGGCATCCACGTACCGCCCAAGCAGCCCGGACTTTGCCGTTGGCTTAACGCTCTTCTCGTTCGGGTTATTCAAGAAGGTCATGTTCGCGGACGAAATCGCAAGGTACTCGACCCCCGTGTTCGCTGCTGCAAGCTCCGGCGCTGCCGTTGGGTTTGCCGAGGCGTGGTGCGGCGCTCTGGCGTTTACATTTCAGCTCTACTTCGACTTCTCGGCGTACTCGGACATGGCGCTTGGGCTTGGCAGGATTTTCTCGATAAAGCTGCCGATAAACTTCCATTCACCCTATAAAGCGGAGAACATCATAGAGTTTTGGAGAAGGTGGCACATAACGCTCTCGCGCTTTCTAAGAGACTATCTCTACATCCCGCTTGGCGGCAACAGAAAGGGCAAGTTCAGAAGATACTTAAACCTGCTCGTAACAATGCTCCTTGGCGGGCTCTGGCACGGCGCAGGGTGGACATTCATCATCTGGGGCGCCTTGCACGGGATATACCTCGCCCTCAACCACGCCTTCCGGGCGTTCAGGGCCTCGGTGCTCGGACACGATTTAAGCAAATCCAGCATAACAGGACGCGCGGCAGGACGCGCCGTTACGTTCATAGCAGTCGTTATCGCCTGGGTGTTCTTCAGGGCCGAAGACTTCTCTACCGCTATCGCAATGCTAAAGGGCATGGCGTTCATGAACGGCTTCATGCCTGCCGCAGACGTTGTAACATCGAAAGAGATACAGCTCCTTGCCCTGCTCTTCATAATAGCCATGTGGGCGCCAAACTCTCAGGAGATGCTAAAAAAGCACGAGGCCGGGCTCAACACCTACAAGAACACGATAGAAGAGCCGCGCCTTAAGCTCCTTAGCTGGAGCCCCACACTTACGTGGGCAATTATAGCGGCAATACTTGCCGCGGTCTCGATACTCTCGATGACCAAACTTAGCGAATTTTTGTACTTCAGGTTCTAAAGATGGAAAACACGGCATACAAAAAATTCGGCTTCGTATGGTTCACGCTGACTGCGGTCGCGCTCCTTTGCGTGGGGCTTATAAACCTGATAGTCGATCCGCTCGGCATACACAAGGTCGTCGCTGTCGAGGGCTTCAATAAAGTAAAAACAGAGGCAATGCGGACGGAGGCCTTTGTGCGGGTTGTGGAACTCGAAAGGGCAAGGCCCGATGCCGTCATAGTCGGCTCATCGAGAGTAAAAACCGGGCTCGATGAAAACCACCCGGGCTTCGACAGGACTGTAAAAAGCCGCTTTAACCTCGGGCTGCCGCTCCTTAACGCGTACGAGATAAACGCGTACACAGCGTACGCGAACTCGCTAAATCCGCTAAGGCAAATCGTCTACGGCCTGGACTTCTTCTCATTCAACGTGCATTCGCCGCGCCGCCCGGACTTCGATGAAAAGCGCGTGAATGCGACAAAAAACCTGCACTACGCGGCCAAGCGCGTGGAGGACTTCTCGGCAACGCTTTTCTCGGCAAAGATGCTTAACTCAAGCATCAAAACGCTAAGACGCCAACCCGAGAAGACCGCAACAAGCAAAGAAACAAAGGCTTTACAAACCACGGCAACAAAGGAAACTGCCAAAGGAGAGGCACCGCAAAATGACGGCGGCAACACAGCAGCAGAAGTACCCATAGATACACTGGAAGAAAAACTGCCGAGGACCGTTCGCACAAACTTCCGCTTTACCGAACGCACCTACATGTCAAAGGTCTGGTTTGCGGGGGCTGACGCGGCATACGGCTTGACCGACAAGCGCGGCAAGTCAGCACCTCTCGAGGCGTTTCGGGCAACCCTTACTCTCGCGCACGAGAACTCGATAGACTTGACTCTCGTTATCTCGCCGATACACGCGCGCATGATAGAGGCAATCAGAATAAGCGGGCTTGAAACAACATTCGAGGACTGGAAAAGGCTGCTTGTGAAAATCAACGAGGAAGAGGCGGCAAAGAGGGGGCGCTCTCCATTCCCGCTCTGGGACTTTTCCGGGTATAACAGCGTAACGACCGAACACGTCCCCTTTGACAACGAACCGCAGGAGATGAAGTACTATATCGAAAGCTCGCACTACTTAAAGGCCGCCGGAAACCTCGCGCTCGACAGAGCCTTCTCGCACTCGGAGCCGGGAAGGAACGTGCCCAAGGACTTCGGGGTGCTTCTTACCTCAAAGAACATCGAGGCAACTATAGAAAAAACGCGTAGAGACGGCGAACTCTACAGAAGGACGCATCCAAAGGACATCGCGGAAATAACAGAAGAAGCTGCGGTGGCGAAAAAAAAGCGCGACCGACTCAGAAAATCAGCGGAATAAGAAAACAGCGCGGCCCATGAAGGGCCGCGCCGCCAAAACAAATATCAAACCAGATTATCTGCTGAAAAGCTTTTTTAGCCCCTTATCGAGCTGCTTTTTTAATTCTTTTTTCCCTTCTTCTTTTACCTTTTCCTTTATGATCTTCGTAGCCTCTTTTTCCGGGGCCTGGATCCCGCCGCCTTTTTTAACGGCCTCTGCCGCAGCCTCACACGAATCCGAGCCCTTTGGCGCAGAGAGCATGGCGTCTATCGCAGGGTCCTTGAACTCCTTGCCGCCAAACTTTTTGCCGAGCGCAAGGGCAGCTCCTGCGGCGTCTATCTCGACATCCGGAGAGGCGATCCTGCCGCCAAGCTTTGCGGCAGAGACAAAATCCGAGAGCCCTGTCTTACCAAGCGCGCCTTTCTTATCCACTGCCTTGAAACGAAAATCGAGCTTTTCCGTTCTCAAATCCACATTGCCGGAGCCGACAAGGCCCGCAAGGTCGGTGTTGACGACTATGGCGCTCGACGTAGCTATGCCGTCCTTTATATCGAACCCGGCGATGGTGCAGCCGACTACCGTGTTTGTCCCTGCCTTTACGCCCGGGCTAAGGAGCTTGAGTATCATTTTGCCGGCATTGCCGCGGCCCTCCACAAAGCTGTTGGAAAGCTTACCTGCGCCTCCGGCAAGCGAGACCTTGCCGTCAAGCGAGGCCATGATCGCGGCAACACTCTCGCCCTCGCCGCTTATATTGACATCCGAATCCACCTTGCCTTCGTATACATCCGTTATGCCAAGGTCTTTTAGCATCACGCCCACGTCAACGGCCCTGATCGTTTCCGTAAGCGTAAGTACAGCGGCCTTGCCCTTTGCCTTTAGCGAGAGCTCGACCTTTATATCCCCTCCGCCAAGCTTTGCCTTCATGGGCTTTATGTTAAGAACACCATCATGCAAAGAAAGGTCGACCGAGGCGTCCTTCACAAGCATGCCCGGAAGAAGTATCGAAGCTGCAGAGAGCTTCACATCCGCATCAGCCTGCTTAAGACCATCCAGAGGAATCGGGTCTCTTGGGAACACGTACTTTGCCGGAGGCTCGGTACTTGCAGCAGGGGCCGGAGCAGCCGGCTTTGCGGCCTCGTCCTTTTTCATGAGAGCTTTCAGATCGAACTTCTTTGCCTTCAAATCAGCCTTTACGTACGGCCGTGCACCTGAGAGCTTTGCTTCTAAAGAGCCAGAGAGGTCGCTTCCGGCAAAACCGGCTTCGAGGTTCGAGACCTTGAATACCGTCATGTCGCCATTCATGGAGAACTTAAGAGAGACGTTAAAGGGCATCTTCTCGAAGGCGCCGTCAAGGGATATGCTAATCGGCCCTTTTATATCGGCTGCAGAGATAAGAAGCTTATTGAGCTTTACATTGTAAGAAGCCCCTGTTCTCGCGTCCTTGTAGGCAAATATCCCGTTCTCGACCCTTACGTCGTCAAGCGTAATGGTTGGCACATCCATCGAAGCTTTTTTCTTATCGGCCTTTTTCTCTTCCTTCTTCTTCTCTTCCTTTGGCGCGGCCTCTGCGGGCTTCCTTGGCGCATCGAACTCGACGTTGAGCTTACCGGCGCTATTGGCCTCGATAAGTATGTCCGGGCCTATTACGGCAAAACGCTTTACGCGTATCTTCTTGTGTATAAGCGGCCAGAGAGCGACCTTTACCTCCACGCTCTCGACCTTTACCATCTGTTTACGCGAGCCCCAGGGCGCGTTCTCAAGCCCTATCTTTCCGATGATAAGCGACGGCGTGAGCCCTATCTTCAATTTTATGTCGCCGTCTATCGCGAGCTTTCTTCCGGTCGCATCGTATGCTGCCCGCGTTATCTCGGGCTTTAGCTTGTTATAATCGTAAGTAAGGACAATTACGAATGCCGCTATGACCACTATAAAAAACAGGGCAATAACGCCAAGAACTATCCATAAGAGTTTTTTCTTCATTGCAGACGACCTCCGTGGTATTTAAGGCCAAGCAGCGCCGACATCGATATGGGAAAGTGTATACCAGAAGGCCCTCTGGTTGCAAGAGGGGCGATGCCACAGCGCCAAAACAAACGATTTCGTCTTTGCTCTTGAATTGCGTCTTAAAAACGTTTATTATAATAAATCTTCGTAATTGTCGGGGCGTGGCTCAGCCTGGTAGAGCACTGCGTTCGGGACGCAGGGGTCGGAGGTTCGAATCCTCTCGCCCCGACCATTTTTTAAAAACAAAAAACCGTAGCCTTGCGGGATTCAACATGAAACCCTCGTCAAACAAGCCTACCCACCTCAGGCCGACTGTCTTTGGCCTCTTATCTCTTCTCGCAATTTTATTATTTTTAATGCCAACAACAGCAGAATCATCCGGCAAAGCAAAGTCTTCTTCCGGAAAATCTTGGCTACTGGAAGAACTCCAAACAAAGTGCATAGAACTCGACAGCATCACCATCGGAAAAGGAGAGGAATTCTTCGCGAAAGAATGCGCGGTCTCAAGTTTTGAGCACATCGGTAAAGTCGAAAACGACGACTACTACGTAGCATTCTACTGCGTGATAGAAAACACCGCTGACGAAGAAGATTCCTGCGCTTCGGCCGACAAATATTCGGTAGAAAAAAATTACGCCATCGCCGTGTTCAAGCAGAAACACGACTCCAAAACGGCCGAACTCGTTATAAAGCGCCTTACAACGGACTACGGTGAGGACGAAGGCGGGCTTCCCTTCGAAAGCGTGAAAATAATAACCATCCCTTGCGGAACCACACTGCAAATCATATCGAGATACAGAAAATACTATAACATGGAAACATTTTACATACGTAACGGCAAACTTGACAAAAAAATCAGCTTTAATGGTCTCTGGGCGAACTCAGACAAATTGATACCGGCTAAAGAACGCCAATATGGCTGGGAAGCAACGGAACCGGACCTTGAAACCATGACCATTACCGCCATGATGGCCCAAAAGAACGACCCACCGTGCTGCCAATCCGGCCCGGATTATATATTCAACTTAAAATGCACCGGCAATCGTATTTTTATAGACTCGCTGAAAAAAGTAGACCGTTCTGAAGAACGCTGAACTCCTTGTCATAAAGAACCTGGGGCTTTTGACCTTTTCGCTCCAATCATATAAAAATCCATAACCCGCAAACCGCCAAGTTTTGTGCCAGACGAGGCAGAGGCTGTTTTTTCGCGCAGGCGTATACGTAGTATACGGCGAGCAAGAAAAAACAGCCACAATAAAGATTGCTTTTACATGTGGGTGCAGGCGTCACGCCTGCCGCAAAAATCGGCGGTTTACAAATACCGCCCGATTGACACCTTCATCGCCAAAGTGCTACCTTAATACCATGCTCTACTACCCTGTATTCCTCGACATAAAAGACAAAGACTGCCTCGTAATCGGCGGCGGCAAGGTGGCCGAGAGAAAAGTTCTTACGCTTATAGAGGCAGGGGCCAAAGTAACGGTACTTAGCCCGAAGCTCACGCCCGCCCTTGAAAAACTAGCAAAAGGCCGCAAAACCAGCAAAATCAGGCACATAAAAGGCAATTACAAACCCGGACTTATACAAGCATATTCGCTCGTAATCAGCGCGTCGTCATCGAAGGTCACTAACAAAAAAGCAAGCAGCGAGGCGCAAAAGCTAAAGATTCCAGTAAACGTCGTTGACGAGCCAAAACTCTGCTCCTTTATACTTCCTTCTATAATAAAGCGCGGCGACGTGGTCATAGCAATATCGAGCTCCGGAAAAAGCCCGCTTTTATCGAAAATATTAAAGGAAAGCCTCGATGCCGTAATCCCGGCAGAGCTTGCCAGGTACGCGGCCTTTGTAGGCGCTGTACGCAATAAGTTATTGAAAGAAGGAAAGAAAAGTGCTATAAAAATAAGGTTATATAAGGGGCTCTTTACCCCTGCCGTGTTCGAGATGTTCCTTAAACGCGACAGGCATGGGGTCACACGATATATAAAGAAACGTCTTGGCCTTACGCTAAAAGGGCTCGGGCTAAAATTGTTTTGAACGTGGCATTAAAATAAAAAATATCCGGGCGCGGCGGTCGTGTCAACGACAATGGTTCTACAAATAGCGGCCGCTGTATACGCGGTCTCGACGGTCATATACGTCGTATATCTCGTAACGCACGGAAAGCGGCTTGCGGCAGCGGGCAGTTATGCGCTCCTAACGGCACTTGCCGTACACACGACGGCAATACTGGCAAGGTGGATAGCGGGCGAAAGATTTCCGCTAACCAACCTGCACGAATCGCTAAGCTTCTTTGCCTGGTTTTCGGCGCTCTCGTGCGCGTATTTGTTTTTGAGGTACAAGATGCCGGTGCTTGGCGCATTCATTGCGCCGTTTGCCCTGTTTTTAACGCTTGCTGCTTCTACGCTGCCAAGCGACATCGCGCCGCTTGCGCCTGTGCTAAACACGCACTGGCTAAAGGCGCACATAGCTGTAGCTGTAATCGGCAACGCCTTTTTCGGCCTTGCGTGCCTGTTCGGGGTCATGTACCTCATACAGGACAAATATTTAAAGAGCAGAAAAATAGGCGGCATGTACTTCGTGCTGCCGTCTTTGGAAACGTTAGACGAACTGAACTACAGGTGTCTGACCTACGGATTTCCGCTCTTAACCCTCGGCATAGTGAGCGGAGCGCTCTGGTCTGAGCACGTGTACGGCTCATACTGGATATGGAAGCACCGCCAGGTGTGGTCGCTAATAACCTGGCTCATGTACGCGGTCCTCTTGCACGGCCGTTTGACCGCGAACTGGAGGGGCAGAAAGGCCGCGGCCTTTTCGGTAATAGCTTTTTGCGTGCTTTTCGCCACATCGCTCATAATATACACGCTCCTTGGAGAGGGGCACGGGCTTCTTAAAATGGGGCAACCATAAACGCATGAACATAATAACAGTAGGACTAAACCATAAATCAGCGCCTGTAGAGATAAGGGAAAAGCTTTGCTTTCCAGCGGACTCTATCGGCGAGGCGTTAAAGAAGCTCTCGACATCCTACGGCATAAACGAGGCCGTTATCCTCTCGACCTGTAACCGCGTCGAGATAACCGGTGTGGCTACGGAGATGGAAAAAGGGGTGCGCGCCGTAAAACGTTTTCTCTCGGAGCACCACTCCATACCGCTTGAAGCGCTTGACGAACACCTCTACGTGCACACGGGCGAGGACGCTGTAAAGCATCTTTTCCGCGTTGCCTCGGGGCTAGATTCCATGGTCATGGGCGAGCCGCAAATCCTCGGGCAGGTAAAGGACGCGTATGGCTACGCTGTCGAGCACTCGTGCGCGGGAATCGTCATAAACAAGCTCTCGCACAAGGCATTCAGTGTAGCAAAGCGCATAAGGACGGAAACAAAGATAGGCGCTGCGGCTGTTTCGATAAGCTACGCTGCAGTGGAGCTTGCGAAAAAAATATTTGGCGAACTGGAAGGCAAGACCGCCATGCTTATCGGCGCAGGCGAGATGGCCGAGCTCGCGGCAAAGCATCTACTAAACTCTGGGGTAAGAAACATCATCGTCTCGAACAGGACATTCGAGCGCGCAGTCGAGCTCGCAAAGACATTTAACGGCACGGCAGTCACATTCAGGGAATTCCCGCACAACTTAAAAAACACCGACATCGTAATAGCATCCACGGGCTCTCCCAAATTCATCATCAGGCCCGAAGACATCGAGGCCGCGATGCGTGAAAGAAGGCACAAGCCGATGTTCTTTATCGACATCTCGGTGCCGCGTAATATCGACCCTCTCGTCAATAACGTGGACGGCGCGTATGTCTACGACATAGACGATTTACAAGGTGTCGTGAACGCCAACTTAAAAGAACGCCACAAAGAGGCCGAAGAGGCCGAGAAAATCATCGACCACGAGATAACTGCCTTTTACCGCTGGGTAAAGTCACTGGACGTGGTGCCGACGATAATCGCGCTAAGGCAGAAGTTTGACCGCATTAAAAGGGGCGAGCTCGACAAGGCCTTTGCCGAACTCGATACGCTCTCCGGCAAGGAACGCGAGGTAGTAGAGGCAATGGCCGCCGCGATAGTAAACAAGATACTCCACTCGCCTGTAACCCTCATAAAGAGGAACTCTGAAAAGGTCGAGGGCGACATGATAATCAATGCCACACGCGAACTCTTCGAGCTTGAGAAGGAAGAGGCGATGAAAAAGGCGCACGGCAACAGCGACAAAGAAAGTTCATAAAACCAATGCAACTAGTAAAGTTTCGAATCAAAAATTATAAGTCTATCACCGACAGCGGCGACTGCTACTTGTCCGATGCAATAACCATTCTTGCAGGCAAAAATGAGTCCGGCAAAACCTCTATTTTAGAAGCCTTAAACGACTTCAACATCAACAAAACCATACCAGAAAACACTCGCCCTATCAAAGATTCAAAAGCACTTCCTCAAATAACAATATTTTTCAAAATTAACACCAGTCTAATAAAAGACATCCTAGAAAAAAACGGAATTAAAACCTACCTAAAGGACGCCACTGCTGTCTTGGGTATTACAAAATATCTCCCCAATAAATACGCAATAGACCTAAAAAGCCTCGAAGATTCCAAAATCTTTAACCCATCGTTCATTGAAAAACGGAAAGAATATATTTTAAGGCAGTATGAAAAGTTAAAGCCGTTTTTCACCACGTACCCAGCATTAGGAGCGGCACCAGGCAATATAACAAATGAAAACATATTGACAGCAGAACCAATTATAAAATCCTACAAAGAGACCTTGGACCAAAAAACCGCTTTAATACATGATGCAGAAGCTCGTAAAAAATTTAGCAATCTAATATTAGAACTGATCCAACTATTTATCGACATTGCAAATTCAAAAAATATTCCCAGTGTACTATGCGAAGGATTAAAACCGCTCTTACCAAATTTTATATTATTCAATTCGTTCGAAGATATATTCCCAAACCAAGTACCTATTGCAGAACTAAAGACAAATCCGTGGACACAAGACCTAAGTATCATAAGCGATTTAGATCCAGACATTATAGCTCAACAGGCGTCACAACTCAAATACAAGCACAAAACGGACATCAACATCTCAATAAAAGAAGATTACTCAAAATTCTGGACGCAAGACGCCGAATCTCATATAGCCATCGACTGGAATAGCACTATTTTAGAATTTTGGATTATAGAGGACAATTATCCATACACCCCTCATCAAAGAAGCAAAGGAAGACAATGGCATCTTGCTTTCTATATAAAAGTGTCTGCACGCGCAATGGAAAACAAGCTGAACATACTCCTTATTGATGAGCCTGGATTGTTTTTGCACGGAGCAGCACAGAAGGATATTCTCAAAAAACTCGAAGTTTCAGCCCAAGATGCTCAAATAATTTTTTCTACACATTCACCATATTTACTGGAACCGGACAAATTTGACAGGATCAGACTTGTTGATCGCACTGACAAAAGTACGGGCACAAAAATACACAACAAAATACACGCCCTCGCAGACAAAGAAACCTTAACTCCGCTTCTCACCGCAATAGGATTAGAACTTACTAGCGGTATTATTAATGTAGACAAAAAAAGTAACGTGGTTGTCGAAGGGATATCCGACATTTATTACCTACAAGCATTAAAAAACATTTTAGACAAAGACAATATTAACTTTATTTTTGGTGGAGGGGCTGGTAATATGCCTTTTGTCGGCACCATTCTACATGGTTGGGGATGTAACGTAATTTATTTGTACGACAATGATCGCGGCAAAAGAGATGGAGAAAAAAATTTAAAAAATACTTGGCTTATTTCTGACGACCTTATAGTGCCAGTACTGGGTGAAAAAAACAAACGCATAGAAGATATCTTTTGCAAAGCCGACTTTTCGAAGCTAATTTTGCAGCGCGACAAAGTCAATTATATTTGTAGTAATTCGGAATTTATAGGCAATCCAAAAAATAAAATCGACAAAGTTCTTCATGCCAAAGAATTTCTAGACAAAACTCGGAGCAATACCATCAGTCTTTCCAGTGAAACATTAAAAAACGCCACGCAACTATTTGATAATTTAACAGAGAAATTCAAAAATATTGCTTGAGGAGATGGTTTTGAAAAAGAAAATAGTTATCGGCACGCGCGGCTCCATGCTCGCGCTCTGGCAGGCGAACTGGGTAAAATCGGAGATAGAAAAAAGAAACCCCGGCCTCACGGTCGAACTAAACAAGATAAAGACCACGGGAGATAAGATTACGGACGTGCCTCTTGCCAAGGTCGGCGGCAAAGGGCTCTTTGTAAAGGAAATCGAGGAAGCGCTTCTTGACGGGAGCGCGGACCTGGCAGTGCACTCGATGAAGGACGTACCTACGTTTTTCCCGGACGGCCTGCAGCTCCACGCAATAACAGAGAGGGAAGACCCGAGGGACGCGCTTATTGCAAGGGAAGGCAACACTCTAAAAGACTTAAAACAGGGCGCGAATGTCGGCACTTCAAGCCTTAGAAGACAGGCGCAACTTTTAAAAGTACGGCCCGATATAAAGATATCGCAGCTAAGAGGCAACCTGGATACGCGCTTTAGAAAGCTCGAGGAAGGCGTGTACGACGCCATAATACTCGCGGGCGCTGGAATAAGAAGGCTTGGCTGGGGCTCTAAGATAACCGAGTACATAGACCCCCTACTGATGCTACCGGCGATTGGCCAGGGCGCGCTCGGCATAGAGACAAGGACAAACGATGCCTATATAAACGAACTTACATCGTTCTTTAACCACCGCGACACCTCGGTTGCGGTAAGGGGCGAGCGTGCGCTTCTAAAGAGATTGGAAGGCGGCTGCCAGGTGCCGATAGCCGCTCACGCAACAGTAAATAAGGATGAGGTTTCCATCACAGGGCTCGTTGCCTCTGTGGACGGCAAGACGATTATAAAGGATTCTATCAAAGGCGCGGCCAATGACACCGAAGCACTCGGCATAGAGCTTGCCGAAAAGCTTTTGAAGGCCGGGGCAAAGAAGATTCTCGACGAGCTGTACAACGCTTAAAGGGCTGCGCGCCAAGCGCGCAGCCTCGCAAAAAGGAGCGGTGTGGCCAAGAAACCCTTTACAAAGATACCCAACTGGGCCGTAGGCGCGGCGGTAACCGTCTTCTTCATCATCCTTTATTTCCTCTCGCTAAGGGGAGCCATAGGGTTCTTCAAAGACATAGAGCTAAAGACCTATGATCTTAGGATGAAGTACTTCACCAGTTCCGTACCCTCCGACGAAATCGTCATAGTGGCAATCGATAGAGAAAGCATCTCGAAGCTCGGCAGGTGGCCCTGGCCCAGGGCCCGCATGGCCGCTATGATAGCAAAGCTTGGCTCCTACGAGGCAAAGACCATAGGCCTTAACATCATCTTCACCGAGCCCGAAGAAAGCGGCGGCTTGAAGGCGGTGCGCGGCCTAAGGGATTCCTTCAGCCCGCTAAAGATAGCGTCCTCAGCCGAGGGCACCGCCTTTCTTGAGAGCATAGACACGCTCGAGTTCGAGATGGACAACGACTTAAAGCTCGAGACCGCCATAGCCGAGGCAGGCAACGTTGTGCTCCCCTATAACTTCGACATGACGCCTAAAAAAGGCGGCAAGGACGCGCCGGAGTTCCTGGCGGCAAGCGCCATGGGCTCAGGAGAGGCTCCGGCAACCGACTCGCCGTTCATGGCCCCTGCGGCCTCGGACGTGGACGTGCCTATAGAACGCTTCGGCACGAACGCGGCAGCGCTTGGACACTTAAATAAACTTCCCGGCCGCTTTAGCGACGGCATAGACAGATGGGAGGCCCTCACCATACAATACAAGGGCAAATACTACCCGTCCTTTGCACTTGCCGTGGCGGCAGCGTACCTCGATGTGCCCGGAGAAGGCATTGCATTGGATCTCTCGCCCGAAAGCCTCGGCATCGTTCTTGGCGACGTGCCCATAATGGCCGACAATAACCTTGGCTCTCTCATAAACTTCTACGACATAAAGAACAGCTTTCCCGTGTACTCGTTCTTCGACGTCGAGAACGACAAGATATCTCCCGAGGCATTCAAGGACAAAATAGTTCTCATAGGCCTTACGGACGTGGGCCTTGGCGACATCTCGCCCACCCCGATATCGCCAGTGTACTCGGGTGTCGAAAGGGAAGCTACCGTCATAGAGAACATACTTACCGACACGGCGGTAATGGAGCCCTGGTGGTCGCCGATCCTCGGGCTTATAGCCATCGTCATATTCGGAGCTGTAACGACCGTGTTCCTGACGTGGTTCAGGGCGATGATAGGCACCATCGTCACAGCCGCGCTCTTTACGGTCTACATCGCCTTCGCCTTCTATATGTTCAAGTCCGGCGGAATGTGGATAGAAATAACGCACCCTGCGCTTCTTCTGGTAGTGAACTACCTCGCTGTAGCATCAAAGAGGTTCTGGTTTACCGAGAGCGCCATGACCGCGGCAGAGAGCGAAAGCGACGAGGCAAATAAGCTTCTGGGCTTGACCTTCCAGAGTAAAGGCATGCTAGAGATGGCCTTTGAAAAATTCAAGAAACTCCCGGTCGACGAGGAAATGAAGGACGTCCTCTACAACCTCGGGCTCGACTTCGAGAAAAAGAGGAACTGGGCGCAGGCCATGTCAGTATTCGAGAAGCTCGGGGACAAGACCTATAAGGACGTTTCGCAGCGTATAGAGCGGTTATCCACATACACCACCGGAGGCGGCCCGGTAAGGCTTAAAAACGACAGCGCCACCATAATAAACGAAGGCGGAGAGCTCCCTACCCTCGGACGCTATGAAATCGTAAGAGAGCTTGGCAGGGGTGCGATGGGGGTTGTATATCTTGGCAAGGACCCAAAGATAAACCGCCAGGTCGCCATCAAGACCGTGAACTTCGACGAAATAGAAGAGAAAATGATACCGGTATTAAAAGACCGCTTCTTCAGGGAAGCCCAGAGCGCTGGCACGCTTAGCCATCCCAACATTCTCACCATCTACGACGTCGGAGAGGATGGCAGCCTCGCCTACATTGCCATGGAACTCCTGGACGGCAAGGACCTTGCCGAGTGGGCCAAGAAGGACAAGCTCCTTCCACCGAAGGACGCGCTCCTTACGGTAGCCAAGGTGGCCGACGCCCTTGACTACGCGCATGCCACGGCATAGTGCACAGAGACATAAAGCCGGCGAATATAATGATAACCAAAAAGAACGAAATCAAGGTCACGGACTTCGGCATTGCGCGCATACAGTCTGCATCGGCAACAAAGACCGGCACGGTCATGGGCACGCCAAGCTACATGAGCCCGGAGCAGGTCGCCGGTAAAAAAGTAGACGGCAGAAGCGACATATTCTCTCTTGGCGTGGTGCTCTTCGAACTCCTCACAAGCGAGCGTCCTTTTAAAGGTGACAGCATAGCGACCATAATGTACAATATCACCAACGGCGAGCCGTCGGCGGTAAGCAAGTACAATCCCAAGCTTCCGCCGGTGTGCCAAACGCTCATCGACAAAGCGCTCGAAAAAGATCCGGACAAACGCTACCAGACGGCCGGCGAATTCGCAGAGGCCATAAGAAAGGCGCTCGGACAAAAACAATGAAGATACTAAGCGGCTACGTAACGGACGTCGGACGAAAAAGAAAGCTCAACGAAGACTCGTATGTGGTAAACGACTCAATCGGCCTCTACGCCGTTGCCGACGGCATGGGCGGACACTCCTGCGGCGAGGTGGCAAGCAAGACCGCTACCGATATGCTTGGCTCTATGATGGAGGTGTCGCACAAAAAAGGCACCCTCGCAAAAGACCCGCTAAACGCCCTCACCGAAGCGATAAAGGTGGCGAACACCGCGGTATACGAGATGTCGAGAAAACTCGGGCCCGGCAGGTCCATGGGCACGACCATAGCGGCAGTTGCCGGCGTAAACGGCAAGATCTTTGCCGCGCACGTTGGAGACAGCCGCATCTACAAGATGAGTAGCGGCAAGATCGAGCAGATAATGCGCGACCACAGCCTTGTGGAGGAACAAGTCGCGCGCGGCCTCATCACAGCAGAACAGGCAAAGACCGCTACCAATAAGAACGTCATAACAAGGGCGCTTGGGCTTAAAGAGCCAGTAGAAATAGATACGGCAAAGATAGACGTCGCGCCCGGGGATTACGTCCTCATATGCTCGGACGGGCTAAACGGCCTGGTAGGGGACGACGAGATACTAAAGATATCGACTGCGGATCCGTCGCTTAGCCCGGAGATGGCCGCAATGTACCTCGTTGAAAAGGCCAACAACAACGGCGGGGACGACAACATAACAGTTGTACTTTTGAAGTTCGTGAAGTAAAATTCCCGGAGCGGACCAAAAGAGGAGCAGCCAAAATGCACGTAGCCGAGACAAAACAACTCTTCACAAAGCAAGGGCTCACATTCCAGGAATTAGACCCAATACTTGAAAAGGTCCGGGCCGGAATGGAAGACGGATTCCTGGTCGCCTCCGACGCCGAGAGCGCACACTACCTCTTCATCATCGGCAAAACCCTATATAGCGGCGCCGTGATGACCAAGACCGACAAGCACCTCACACCGGTTGCGGACTTTTTTTCATGGTACGCGAAGAAAGGCTCGGCAAACCTGGAGGTCGTAAAGGGCGACAAGAAGCTTCTTCTCTGCATGCTTGTAAAACTTAGCCACAAGGCTACCCAGACATTTACCACCGACGTCATAGACTTAGAAGACGTTATAAAGAAAATAGATGACGGCAAAAAAGACTGCATCGTTGCGCTTCACGGCGAAAAGGGCTGGGGGTTCTCGATATTCATCGGAGGAAACGCGCTTGCGACCTTCGTTGACAAGGCCCCGGAGCTCGACCAGACGCCGCTTGACCGACTTCTTCTCTACACGCACAGCATGCCGCACGATAAACCTCTCTCCGTAGAGGTCTTTGGCGACACTAGAGTTGTTCCGGCCTCCGACTCAGGCGACATGCCCGCAGCTCCCGTGACAGCGCACTTCGCGAAACCGTCCTCAGGGGCAACGATAGAGGTACTTGAAGACGGCAAACCAATTGGCACATTCCCGGTATCCGGGGCCATGGAGATCGGCAGGGAAAAAACCAACGCCATAATGCTTGCCGAGGCAGGAGTATCGCGGTCCCACGCCGTAATAGAGGAAAAAAACGGGAAGTTCATCATCACGGACCACAAGAGCGCCAACGGCACGTTCTTCAAGGGCACACGGATAGAGTCCAAGGAACTGCACAACGGCGACGAGATAACGATACGTAAATACACGCTCCGCTTCCACGCGGCAAAAGGCGCGGAAAAATCCGAGCCAGAGGAAGACCTCGCAAGCAAGACCATATTCGCCGAGATGCCTCCTATGCCTGCAAAGGCCCCTGCAGCACAACCCGGGCAAGCCGCGCAGGCTGCTGCCGGCATAGGACAGGCCGATGCAGGCGCAACAGCCTCGGTAGTGTTCGCGGACGGGAACTCTCATCCGCTTGGAAGCATCACGACAATCGGCAAGGACGCGGAGGCCGACATCAAGGTCGAAGGCATGCTTGTAGGAAAACGCCACGCAACCATCATCAGGGGCAAGGGCATGTACAAGATAATAAAGAAGGAAGGGCTTGCTCCGCTAAAGATAAACGGCGAGAAAAAAGACGAGCACGTTCTAAAGGACGGCGACTCAATCGAGATAAGCGGCCTTAAGCTGACCTTCAGGGCAGGAAAGGTTTAGAGAGGCGACATATGCCTCGTTGACGCACAACAGATGCTGTAGCGCCGAACAAGACCACGGTAGTTTAAAAACAACACGAAAGGGAAAACACATGAACTGGTATATCGAAGTGTTAAAAAAGTACGCGGTGTTCGATGGCAGGGCAAGACGAGCGGAATTTTGGTACTTTCAATTATTCAACTTTATAATAACCCTAATACTTGCCTTTGCTACCTCGGCAATAAAACTACCGATTATCTCTATAGTTTATTATTTAGCGATTCTTATACCTTCCCTGGCAGTAAACGTAAGGCGGCTGCACGACATAGACCGGAGCGGCTGGTGGCTCCTGATAGCGTTTGTTCCAATAATAGGCTTCATCATTCTACTTATATTCGATATAACCGACGGCACGCCCGGGAAAAACCGTTTTGGCGACAATCCGAAGGAAACAGCACCGGTAGCATAATTCTGCGCGACAGACAATATCTATCGCTTGAATTACCAACCCAACCTCTCGCCCCGATATCGCGGCGAGAGGTTTTTTTTAGCGCACCGATGTCCCAACATCATTTTTGCAACAAAACAACACAGTCAAACCGCCGCTTTATCTTTAACCCATTGATTCCCCGACGTTTTTATGATTAAATACTTTGGATTATGCCGACACTCCGCTCAGGACACGTATACCTCGTTGGCGCGGGCCCGGGTGACCCGGGGCTCGTCACCGTAAAAGGCGCGGAGGCCCTTAAAAAGGCCGACACCGTTATTTACGACTTCCTTGCCAATGCGCGCCTTCTTACGCACGCGAAGAAGGCAAAGGAATTCCTCTACGTCGGCAAAAAAGGCGCATCTAAAAATATCTCTCAGGAAAAAATAAACAGCCTCATCGTAAGCCGCGCAAAATCGGGGCAGACCGTTGTGCGCCTAAAGGGCGGAGACCCGTTCATATTCGGCAGAGGAGCGGAAGAAGCCCTATCCCTTGTCAAAAACAACATCCCCTTCTCCATCATCCCGGGCGTTACATCGGCAATAGCCGCTCCTGCGTACGCGGGCATTCCGCTTACGCACAGAGGGTATTCGTCGTCTGTCACGTTCCTTACTGGCCACGAGGGCGAAGGAAAGACCGAAAGCTCCATACGCTGGGATCTTCTTGCAAAAAACGACTCGACCCTTGTAATACTCATGGGCTGGAAGAACATGGCCGCGATAGCCAGACGCCTAATCGAGAACGGGCGGCCTGCATCTACCCCTGCGGCAGCAATCCGCTGGGGCACCCTCGCTACCCAGAAAACCGTTACCGCAACACTTGGCACCATAGCCGGAATCGCGAAAAAACAGGGGCTCATGCCGCCGCTTATAATAGTGGTTGGCGACATCGTCGGGCTCGGTAAAAAACTCAACTGGTTCGAGGAGCTGCCGCTCTTTGGCAGACGCGTGCTGGTAACACGGGCCGCAGAGCAGGCATCGGATTTTTCAAATACATTAGAAGGTTACGGAGCAATCCCCGTGCCCTTCCCTGCAATAAAAACAGTAGCGCCCAAAAACACCCGGCCGCTCGACACCGCCATACGCCGCCTTTCAAGCTACAATTGGGCTATCTTTACGAGCGTAAATGGTGTAAAATATTTCTTTGAGCGCCTGTATGCGCTTGGCCTCGACCTAAGGGAGCTAAAGGGCGTAAAGATATGCTCCATAGGGCCTGCAACAGCCGAGGCAATCAAAGAACGCGGCATAAAAATCGACCTCGTGCCAAAGGAATTCAAGGCAGAGGGCGTGCTTAAAGCGCTTGGCAAGAAAAGTATCAGCGGCAAGAGGTTCGTGCTCCCGAGGGCAGAGGTCGCAAGGGAAGTACTGCCCGATGAGATAAGAAGGCTTGGCGGAACAATCGACGTGGTAACGGTCTACACCACGGTAAAGCCGAAGAAAGAGACTGCGGAGCTCAAAAAAACGCTTCTAAAGGCCCCGGTGGACGTGGTAACCTTCACGTCGTCGTCAACGGTAACCAACTTCTGCTCGCTCTTTAAGACAAAAGCAGAGCTTAAGCGCGCGCTCGGGAAGGCAAAGATTGCGTGCATAGGCCCGATAACCGCGAAAACGGCAAAGGATAACGGGCTTAAGACAGATATAATGCCAAAGGACTACACCACAGCGGGACTTGCCTCGGCAATGGCCGCTTACTTCAAGAAAGCAAAAAAAGCGGAGTGAGGAAAAAAACAACATGGCGCTCCAGACATCGAGACCAAGAAGGCTAAGAAAGACCGAAACGCTAAGAAGACTCGTTCGTGAAACCACCCTCTCGGCAAACGACTTCGTGCTCCCGCTCTTTATAGTATACGGCACGAACATCAAGAAGCCGATAGCCTCCATGCCGGGGCACTTCCAGATATCGGTGGATAAGGTGGCAGATGAGTGCAAAGAAATCCTTGAGCTCGGCATACCTGCCGTAATACTCTTTGGCATACCGGAGACAAAGGACAACCTCGGAACAAGCGCATCCGACCCAAAGGGCCCTGTGCAGCTTGCTATAAAGGAAATAAAAAAGCACGTGCCCGAGCTTCTCGTCATAACGGACGTATGCATGTGCGAGTACACCTCGCACGGCCACTGCGGCGTTATAAGAAATAACGACGTTGACAACGACTCGACCCTCGAGCTCCTCTCGGATGAGGCAGTATCGCACGCCGAGGCAGGGGCCGACATGGTGGCGCCTTCCGACATGATGGACGGACGCGTCAGAGCCATAAGACACAAGCTCGATTCACGCGGGTTTAGAGAAATCCCGATAATGAGCTACGCCGCAAAATACGCGAGCGCGTACTACGGGCCCTTCAGGGACGCTGCCGAATCGACGCCTCAGTTCGGGGACAGAAGAAGCTACCAGATGGACCCGGGGAACACCGATGAGGCGCTAAGGGAAGTCGCTCTCGATGTGGCAGAAGGCGCGGACATCATCATGGTAAAGCCGGCGCTTCCGTACCTTGACATTATCAGAAGAATAAAGGACAACTTTAATCTGCCGATTGCGGCCTACAACGTAAGCGGCGAGTTCTCGATGATAAAGGCTGCTGCGGAAAAAGGCTGGATAGACGGCGACAGAGTGATGATGGAGACCCTCACCTCGATCAAAAGGGCTGGTGCGGGAATAATAATAACCTACTTTGCGAAGGAAGCCGCACGGCTCCTTCGGAGTACAAAATAAGAAAAGGAGACTCAAAGATGCACGGAAACGCGCCAAAAGGACATCCCCACGAAGTCCCGGGGATGAAGCCCGGACACGGGCACGGCCATGGCCAGACCGATAAGGACGGAAAAAAGATATGGCTCCCGAAGCTCATCGCGTGGGAGCTTACGAGGTCGTGTAACCTTGACTGCATACACTGCAGAGCTGCTGCAAGGTTTGGCCCCTACCCAAACGAGCTTACGACCGAAGAGTGCAAGAAGTTCATGGACGACGTGGCGAGCTTTTGTAAGCCCATCATGATAATGACCGGCGGCGAGCCCATGCTAAGGGACGACATCTGGGAACTCGCAAGCTACGGCACGAAAATCGGCCTCCGGATGGTCATGGCGCCGTGCGGCTTCCTTGTTACCGAAGAAACGGTGAAGAAGATGATAGACTCGGGCATACAGAGGGTCAGCTTCTCAATCGACGGCGCAACGGAAGAGAGCCACGACAACTTCCGCCGCGTAAAGGGCGCCTTCAAGAGCGTTATGACCGCAATCGAGAACTGCAATAAGCTTGGCATGGAGTTCCAGGTCAATACGACGATATCAAAGCACAATCTTCACGAGCTTCCAAAAATCCTCGAGCTCGTCATCTCTCTTGGCGCAAAGGCGCACCACCCGTTCCTTCTCGTGCCAACGGGCAGGGGCGCGGAGCTAAAGGATCTTGAGATATCTCCGGAAGACTACGAAAAAACCCTTTCCTGGTTCTACGAGATGAGGGAGAAGGTGCCAATCCAGTTCAAGCCCACCTGCGCCCCGCATTATTACAGGATTTTCAGGCAGGGAGAAAAGGAAAAAGGCATCAGCGTCACTCCCGAAACCCACGGCCTGGACGCCATGAGCAAGGGATGCATGGGAGGACAAAGCTTCGCATTCGTCTCGCACATGGGCAAGGTGCAAATCTGCGGCTTCCTCGAGGAAGAATGCGGAGACATAAGAAAAGAGCCTTTCAGCAAGATATGGCAGACCTCTCCAGTGTTTCTCGAGATGAGGGCATGGGACGATTATAACGGCAGGTGCGGATACTGCGAGTATAGAAGCGTTTGCGGCGGTTGCAGGGCCAGGGCCTTTGCCTTCACAGGCGACTACATGGACGAAGAGCCGTTTTGCACATATCAGCCAACCGAGGCCGCAAAGAACGCAAGGGATGAAAAACGCAAAAAGGCCTCCGGAGGGCCTAAGTAACCGATGCACGGACACCCCGGAGCTACAGGCGCAGCAGCGCCTGCGATAGACGTAGACATACGCGAAAAAAGCCGCGTTGAAAAGGACGGCAAGCCGCAGATACTGGACCGCCGCCTGTTCATGCAGCTACTCGTGTTTACAGGGTGTAAGGATTATAAAAATCTGACCGCCGCGCTAAAGAAGGCAAAGTTCCCATCTGTCCTCTACTCTGACATGCACGATCCGCAGGGCATCGGACTTCTCACCATGCACGAGAACCCAGAGTTCTTCGTAACGACACTCAGGGACTTCCTGAACAAATCCGGGTTCTCGAAGCTAAGACTTCGCAGATCCATGTCCATGCTCGGCAAGACCTATTCCCTCGGGTTCGAGAAAAACCTCGAGGACTGGTTGATACACAGGTCTCCGAGAGTCGTATGCAACCCCGAGTGGCAGTGGGCTGTGTGGTATCCGCTAAGAAGAAAAGGCTCCTTTGCGCTCCTTCCAAAGGAGGAGCAAAACGAAATACTAAAAGAACACGGCACAATAGGCCACGCCTTCGGCTCCGCGGACCTTGGCCATGACATACGCCTTAACTGCAACGGCATAGACCAGACTGACAACGACTTCGTAATCGGGCTTATAGGAAAAGACCTTCATCCCCTCTCCGCACTCGTGCAGACAATGAGAAAGACAAAGCAGACCTCCACGCACATAGAGAAGATGGGGCCGTTCTTCACAGGCAAGGCAGTATTCCAGAGTGCGGTAAAAAAGCCTTAGTCCCGGACAGGAGCGCTCCCTCCATGCTCGAATACAAAGTAATTGAGCTAACCACAGTAACTGACGAGGAAATAGAAAAGGCCGTAAACGAAAAGGTCAAAGAGGGCTGGAACCTTGACGGCATAAACTTCGCGATGCGGGAATCCTCGAAGCGTCCGTCAATGGCCTTCATTCTTTTTACAAGGGAAGGAAAAGAGTAGCCTCACCTTGCTTCCCCGGTACCGCTGCCCCTTAGCCTCGATACCGCATTGACAATGCCGCTGGAACCAAGAAGCAGCCACACGCCGATAATAACCTGGACAGCCAAAGCAATAATATCCGCCTTATGGTTAGCAATAACCACATCCTTAACCTCCACCCCCATGAAACCGGGCCTTATGCCGAGGACGTCGCCGGTAATCGCGACTATCCATGGAATAGAGCGCGTAAGCAAATACAGGCCGACGGTTGAGAAAAGAGTGGCCTGGAATTCAGAGCCTGAGATGGAAGTACCCTGCTTATCATCCTTTACTACTTTTTGCGCTATCCATGCGCTCGCCATCCAGAGAAACAAACCAATGCCAGCAGGAATAGCAGTCATCAAGAAAAACTGCAGCACAAGAAACGCCGTATCGTTGCCCCCTCCAAATACCCCGCCGATATCCCTGGACAAGACAACAAACGACACAACCCCTCTTGCAGCGCTAATCCAGAAATAGCACGCCACAAAACGACAGCAGAACTTTGCAACATCGAATTTAGTCATTACCAGGCCTCCCTCATATTAATATCTATAGCAACTCTCCTGCGCCCGAAGGACTGTCTTGTGAAAGCGTCACCTTTGTAACTCTGTCTAAAACACCGCTCATTCAGTCTTATCTTAAGTCAATTCTATAAAATCCAACGGAAAATGTCCATTCTTGCCTGAAAAATCACTGAATTTTCACCCACTCTTCAAAGCCAAAATAAGACATCGGACAGGGGCGTTAAACGGCCATTATACCAATAAAATCAGCCGGATTAGGGATTGACTACAGCGCTGTAACGTGGTAGGATAATGCGCCAAAAAAATCGGGTAAAAATCGGTTTGAATTGCCATGACCTTATCCTTATACAACCCGGTACTCATACTTCTTGCTCCGCTTCTTAGCGCGGTGATAAACGGCCTTTTCGGAAAAAGGCTCGGCAAAGGCGTATTCCGTCTTGGCCTCGCTCTCCATGTCATTGCAATAGCCGTCGCTATCCAGATATTATACAAGGTCGTGACAGGCGGCCCCTCTGTCATAGACCTCTCCCCTCTGATTACGCCCGGAAGCGGCATCTTCGGCTTTACGCTCCTCATAGACCGTCTTGCCGCGGTGATGATGGTGCTCATATCGGTCATAACCGCAACCATATACATCTTCTCAATGAACTACATGCGCCAGGAAACGGACTACCCGAAGTTCAACGTGCTTCTCGGGTTCGCCACATTCGTCCTCTTTTGCATGGTATCGAGCTCGAACCTCATAACCATATTCGTCTTCTGGCAGCTTGTAAGTTTTGTCCTATACCTGCTCTCATACCAGTACAGCGACAAAAAGACGATGCAAGGCGCGTTCAAGACCTTCATGACGCTACGGTTTGGCGACGTAATGTTCCTTTTGGGAATTGCCCTGGCCTACAGCGTATACGGCACACTGGAGCTTAAGGAAATCTTTGAGCAGGTCCCCTCTATCAAAACAACGTATCCGCTGCTTGGCGGCATCGATATCCACGCCAATACCGCGATAACGCTCCTTATATTCGTCGGCGCCATGAGCAAGTCTGCGCAGTTCCCGCTTCACGTCTGGGTGCGCGACGCGCTCTACGCACCGACCCCCATGCACGCGCTCCTGCACGCCGGAATAATCAATGCCGGAGGGTTCCTGATAAACCGCCTTGCCCCTCTGTACGCGAGCAGCCACATAGCGCTCCATGTAATATTAGCCATCGGGTTTATCACCGTGCTTATCGGCTCGGCCACGATGCTCACGCAAAACAACATAAAAAGAACGCTTGGGTACTCGACCATCGGACAGATGGGGTTCATGATACTCGAATGCGGGCTCGGCGCCTTTGCCCTCGCGATATTCCACCTCATAGCGCACGGGCTCTTCAAGGCAACGATATTCCTAAACTGCGGCAACATCATCCACAAGGCAAGGCAGGATCCGAAGCTTCCGGCCGGGATATTTAGCGAGGACGGCGGAGGAAACAACGAAGAAAACGAGAAATTCTCCCCGCTCATGTGGGCAACCGGATTTGCGTCGTCTCTGCTGCTGCCGCTTCTAATACTGCTTGCGGCGCACGGGGCTCTCAATATTCCGCTCATGGACTTCCAGGGCGCGGTGGTATTCATGTTTTTTAGCTGGATAACCTCGTCGCGCGTCATAACGGCCATATACAGGGCCAGACGCGACGTGACATTCGTAAGGTCGCTCTGGCTCTCGTTCCTGATGATATTCGCGCTTGGCGCCGTAGTGTTTGCGTACCTCTTCGCGGCAGAGAGCTTCACGTACTTCCTGTATCCGGACCATGACACGGTTGCCGCGTATTTCAACGCAGCCGCGCTGCCGCCGGCCCTCTTCGACGCCATTATAGGCATCACGATGCTGTTCGTAATAGGCCAGTGGGTGCTGGACTATAAGAGCACTCACGGCAGAAAAACATCCTCGCGCCACCGTGCGCAGGAATTGAAAACGTGGCTCTACGTAACCCTTATTAACAACGCATATATAGACGACGTTTACGCAAGGCTCTATAGCCTCGTTACCAGGGCCGCGCATGCAGTAGAGAAAAAATACCTGAGATTTTTGCCCTGATGCCTGAAAAAACGGCGAGGCAATTATAAAAGAACTATGGCCGATATCTCTACAATAACGATTACATGCATCCTGGCGCTCGCAGCGCTATCGGCCGTCCTTTGCTTAAGGGGCAAAGAGATAAAGGAATTCGTATTCATCGCCGCCGCGCTTATTACGGGCTCCGGCTTTATCACGGCCTCATCGAAGGCCGCCGCACTGACATCTCTTATCCTTACGCTTGTCATATTCCTTGCCGCAATCCTTATCAACAGAAATTCGGCTCAGGTAAAAACATTTGCATGGGGCGTGGTGATGACGGCACTCGCGCTTTTATCGGCAATCCTCTACGCCTTCACGAATAACAGCGCCTTCCTTGTCTTCACCTTCGCGGTCATGCTCCCTCTATTCCCGCTCCACGGCGCGTATGTGGCGCTGCTTACGGGGCTGCCGCTTACGGTAGCCGCATTCTTTTCGATACTCATGCCAATAATGGGGCTTTACGCAATATTTTTCATGCCGGAGAACACTTTGCCGTTCGCGGCCTCTTTACAAAAAATACATGACAGCATGCCCGATGTCTTCGCTGTCCTTGGCGCGGCAGGATGCGTCTACGGCTCGTTAAGAGCGCTTGTGAGAAATAACGCCGCTGGCATTGTGGCATATGCCGGGCTCGGGCTTACTTCCATACTATGGCTCGGCCTTGCTACCGGTTCGCTTGACGCTACCGCAGCGCTCACCTACATGGCGTCGCTTGGGGCAGTAACAACCGGATTGCTTCTGGCATGGAGATGCATAACCGTGCGCTACGGCGAGATGAACACCGACGCCGTCACATTACAGATAGGCGGACTCTCGCATTCAACGCCTGTATTTGCCGCGTTTTTCTTTTTCCTCGTATGGGCGGCCCTTGGGCTGCCGCCATTCGGGCTCTTTACCGGACTTATCGAGATACTAATTGGCATATCAAAGACCGTATCCTTCTGGGGCCTCGCGGTAATCATGTGTACGTGGCTGATGGCATCCTGGTACTTTATAAAGTTCCTGCAGAAGGTCGCCTTCGGCAAGGCAAAGCCCGGGTTCGAGCACATAAGGCTTCGCTACAGGGAGGGCATATCGCTTCTGATAATGCTTGCTCTTCTCCTTGTTCTGGGGCTTGGCAGTTACGCCAATCTCGAAAACACAAAAGAAGGCGTTGGGATAAAAAACAGGCTAAACACTAAAACACTGCCATGGAAAAGATAGGTTCGCCAAAACATAATCTGGCACGGTCTGCCGAATTGCACACCGCCGTAAGGCTCGCCGGCGAGGCAATCGCCTACTACTACCCGATGTGCAACTTCGTGCACCACAACCCTTTGCACGGCTTCGAGGACATAAAGTTCGAGGAGGCAGTAAGGCAGGGCAGAAGGCTCTTTGGCGCAAACGAGCATATCAGCGAAGAAACGTTCATGGGCTACCTTGCCTCAGGCAAGATAGAAAAACGCCACCTGCACAGGTTTATAGAGGAAAAAATAAGGCTTAAAGGAATTACCGGGCACGCAACAGCCGGAGGCAGGAAGATATCGGCGCTCGACGCCATAAAGGCGGTCTTTGAGCGCAAGGGCGCGCTTGACGGAACTGTTACGGACAAAGACTTCCTGGAAAAAATATCCAAAAACCTTAGCGCTGTTATCCCTGCCTACGACCCTGAAAAGGAAGTACAAAATGCCATGGAGGAAGGTAAAATTTCCCTCTGGACATGTCTTACGGTAGCTTCGTGGTGCGATAGCGTGCTCTTCGACAAGAACGAAACGACCCTGTCCGAGCGCATAGACACGGAACTGATAAGGCTCTGCGAAGGGTTCTTCGACGAAGGCCACGGAAGATGGGATATGCCGGCAAGGGAAAAGGGCCTCTATGGCGCGTGGCGCCGCATCGCAGCCAGGGGCATTAACCGCCACGGGATAAAGGACATCGAGGAAAAAATAAAATGCCTGCCCATACGGCCGGAAGACTGCATCGCAGAGTGCCTCGATGCGCTCGGGGTGCCGGAAGACGCCGTGCAGCCCTACATATCGCTCCACCTTGCTTCGCTTGCGGGATGGGCCGGTCTGATAAAATGGCGCGAAGACCACCCTGAATACGACTGGCAGCAGGCCTGCCCGGCAAGCCTCGTGGATTATGTGGCCATAAGGCTTTGGTACGAAAAAGAGCTTTCATCCATAGCATGCGAGAAGACACTTGGCATAAAGGCCCACATCGGCCACATAAGAGAGTACATGACCGACCATTCGCTCGATTACTTCTTCAGGCTCGAGCACTTTTCCAAACGCGCGCTTCCTGAATTCTCGGACGAAGTGGAAAGGATAGTGCGTTTTGGCTCCAGAACGAACGCCTGCTGGAATGCTATTAAAGAAGACTACTTCAGGGCCACCGCAAAGATTAGAACGGATGAAAAGCTCCTGTCGGCTGCGCGCCATCTTGCCGCATTCGCGGAAAACGCGGGCATCGACAAGTCAGACATCCTTGGCGCTGACACCGTGAGCCTTAAAACCATCATCGACTGGATGACCGTACTAAACTACTCGGAGCGCGGGCTCATCTGGCTTAAATCCCTTGAGGCAACGTACCAGGAAAACCTGATAAACAGGCTCAAGGACAATTTAGCTGCGCAAAACGGCAATGTTCAGACAAAACGCCCCTCGACGCAGTCGCTATTCTGCATAGACGTAAGGAGCGAACCGTTTCGCCGCCATCTCGAAGGGACAGGAGCGCACGAGACCTACGGGTTTGCCGGGTTCTTTGCCGCGTTCATAAAGTTTCGCGCCCACGGAAGCGGCCACGAAACAGACCAGTTCCCTGTCGTCATGAACGCGCGAAACAAGGTAAAGGAAATTGCGCGGGCAAACCAGGAAGACTCCGTTTATAAACGCAAGGCCAGGAGAAAGCTCGGCAAGACCGGCTACAATATACTCCACGACTTAAAGGAAGACATCATAACGCCTTACGTCATGGTTGAGTCCATCGGATGGTTCTACAGCATACCAATCCTCGGAAAGTCGTGGACCAAGTGGCTCTACAAGAAAGCGTCTGCCTGGATTACAGGCCTGTGGCTGCCGCAGATAAGGACTGTTGTTACGACCGACAGGCTGACCAAAGAAGAGGCAGAGGAGATACTTGCGCAGAACCAGCGCACTGTTATACGCCGGGCGCTTAAACAAAGATTCGCTGACAGGGGAATAGACGTATCCAACGCCTTTATCGAGAACATGAGGCTTCGCGCCATGGAAGAGGAACTCGGCGTCCTGTCGACAGAGGAGGCAGAAGGCAGGTTCAGCGAAACAGAGATATCTCGCTTTATACACAATCTGCAGGAAAAGCACAAGATAGGGCCGCGCTGGTCGTACGCAAGCATGAGCAAAATCATGCAGCACGGCTTTACGCACGAGGAACAGGTCTTTACCGTAGAAACGATACTTAGGGCAACGGGGCTCACGACGAACTTCGCCCGCCTCGTCATGCTCTGCGGCCACGGCAGCACGACGGAAAACAACCCGTTCGAGGCCGCCCTGGACTGCGGCGCGTGCGGCGGCAACAGCGGCTCTCCAAACGCAAGGGTCGCCGCCACCATGGCCAACAAACGCGCCGTAAGGGACGCGCTCAAGGAAAGAGGCATAGTCATACCCGACGATACGCATTTTATCCCTGCCCTGCACAATACTACGACTGACGAAATCTCGCTTTTTGACATCGAGGATATGCCCGAGTCCCACAGGAAAGACCTGGAGAACCTGAAAAAAGACCTCCTGGCCGCAGGCAAACTAACCTGTGCGGAAAGATGCTCGAGACTGCCGGATATCGCAGAGCATCTCGAACCGGAAAAGGCATGGGACAGGATAAAGGTTAGGAGCGCAGACTGGAGCCAGGTCAGGCCCGAGTGGGGGTTATCGGGCAACGCTGCCTTTATAATAGGAAGGCGCCGCCTCACAGGCAGCCTGGACCTTGGCGGCAGGGTATTTCTTCATTCCTACGACCACTCTATCGACAAGGGCTGCAAGGCCCTCGAGGTCATCATGACAGCGCCGCAAGTGGTAGCTCAGTGGATAAACATGGAGCACTACTTCTCGACCATCGATAACGACGTCTACGGAAGCGGCAGTAAGATCTACCACAACATAACCGGAAGAAACGCCATAATGTTCGGCACACAAAGCGACTTACGGGCAGGGCTTCCGCTCCAGACCGTCATGAACGGAGATAAGCCGTTCCACGAGCCAATGAGGCTGGTTTCCATAATAGAAGCGCCAAAGGACGACATACTAAACATCGTCAAGCGCCACCCGGTGCTCCAGAATTTCTACGACAAGGAATGGGTCTACCTGGTATCGATAGACCCGGTAACAGGGGAATTTAACCGCTACGTTGCCGATAAGGGCTGGGAGCCGTGCTAAACCGCGCCTGATGCGCAGGCGAACCGAGAAAGGAGACTGTACGCATGTCGAAGTTCAAGTTGCAGCCGATGAAGGAAGTAAAGATTTTCGTTCAGGGAGAGCAGCTAAACCACGTCACCAACCTGCTCGACGCCGTAAAAACACCTGGGTACACAATAGTCCCGACCATCTCGGATAAGGGCAATCACGGGGTCCACGTATCGAACCCGATGACGAACGAGCTCGAAAATACGGTCATGCTCCTTACCGTTGTGCCAGAAGAACAGCTCGAGCCCATCATCGCAGGGATTGCTCCTATATTCGAGAAGCACGCCGGAGCGATATTCGTCTTCGACACGACGGTAGTAAAGCGCGATAGCGGCAAATAACTGCCGCAGCAGTTTTAACGCCTTACTTCTGGGAAGTAAAAACAGAACTTAGAATTTTTTAAGCTCGTACGCTCCTTTATCGCACCAAATAAACGTGCGCTCTGAGGCAAAGCTTCCTGGGTTGGCATAAATACACTTCATGCCGCCTTTTTCAACTGTTACCACACCCGCCACATGCGTGTGCGCTGCCACCAAAACATCCTTCTCGCCTATCAGTTCGTAGGCTATGCGCTTAAATGATTCGTCGAGCTTGATGTACTTTTTGCTTTCAGCCGCTGCCTTGCCGCTCTTTTTCGAGAAAAAATCCGCCATAGAAACCCCGGCAGAAGGCCCGAGAACGCGCTTAATCGCACGCAGTAAGGGGCTGCGTAAAAAACCTCTTAGTATTATATACCCAACCGACTCATCGAACACATCGCCGTGGCAAAAGAGCACCCGCTTGCCGTCAATATCCATGGCCGCGGTGTCGGGGCATGCTTCTGCGCCTGTACGCGCCGTTATATAAGGAGAAAGAAGGAAGTCGTGGTTACCCTCGGCGTAAAACACCTTAATGCCCGCATCCGAGAGCTTCTTTATGGCATCGAGCGCAGGCTTATACTGCGGGAAGTCGTAACCCTTGAAGTTCGTCAGGAAATCGAATATATCGCCAAGAAGCACGACGACATCGGCCCTTGCCGGGCCGCTTGCAAAAGAGGTAAGCAACTCGACAAAGGCCTGTTGTGTCGGGTCGTCCTGTCCTTTTATATGCGCGTCAGCTACGAATACTGCCTTCATCTCAAGGCTTTTTTGGCTGCCCTTGCCATAATGGCCACGGGCGCAGCCTTTCCTGTCCAGAGCCCGAAACCCAAGGCACCCTGATAAATAAGCATCCCAAGGCCCTTATGAATTTTCAGGCCGCGCCGTTTGGCGTCCTTTAGAAATACCGTCATCTCCGGGTTATACACGATATCCGAAATCACCGCCTTAGGGTTCACTCCGGCCAGGAAAAGCGGACTTTGTTTAACGAATTTCCCCTTCATGCCAAGCGACGTTGTGTTCACTACGAGGTCGACATTTCTTAGCATGTCCGCGTCCGCAGAGCAGCAAGGCATGGCAGCCACTCCTTTGAAGTTCTTATTTATCAACGCAGTGAGCGCCCTTGCCTTTGTAATCGTGCGGTTTGCGATGACAATACGCCCAACGCCCTTCATTGCAAGCGTTACTGCAATCGAGCGCGCCGCGCCGCCCGAGCCAAGTATAAGCGCGGTCTTGCCCTTTGGCGAAAATCCTGTTTCATCGGAAAGACTCTTTAGATACCCCTCGCCGTCGGTGTTGTAACCGGTAAGGACGCCGCCTCTATTCACTATGGTATTCACGGCGCCAATCAGGCGTGCGGCCTTATCCACCTTATCCAAGTGGCGCATGACCGCGACCTTGTGCGGGATTGTGATGTTCACGCCTATCATACCAAAGGCGCGCACAGCCTTTAGCGCAGCCCCCAGATCAGCAGGCGCGACCTCGAAGGGCACGTAAACAACGTCCATGCCAAGCTTCTTGAAGGCGGCGTTTTGCATAGCCGGCGAAATGGAATGTCCAACAGGATGGCCCAGTATCGCGGCAACGCGCGTCATGCCTGTAATAGCGCCCTTAGCCAAGCCCCATCTCCTTTTTGATTATCTTTCTTGTTCTTTCCACGTCAGCCTCTATCTGCATGAGCAGCGCGGCCTTTGAAGAAAACCTTTTCTCCGGCCTTAGCCTCTCTACAAACGACACGCCTATATTCTTACCATAAAGCGACCCTTTAAAGCCAATCAAATGGGCCTCGATAACCGTGCGGCCCCTGCCAAAGGTCGGCGCACCTCCGACGTTTATGGCCGCGACGTAGGCGCTGCCGCGAGTCTTCACATACCCTGCGTACACGCCGGAGAGAGGAATAAGTTCATTTCTGCTTTGCATGTTCGCAGTCGGGAACCCGAGAAGCGCGCCGCGGGAATCGCCTCTCACGACCTTGCCGGTTATCTCGTAGTGGCGGCCAAGCAGCGCGGCAGCAGCCTTAACATCGCCCTTTTCAACAAGCTCTCTTACAACCGAACTGCTGACAATCTTGCCGCGCTTTCTAAGCGCAGGAACAACACGCACCTTGAAGGAGAACTCTCTACCAAGCTCCTTTAGATACTCGACCGTGCCAATTCTTCCTTTGCCAAAGGAATAATCGCGGCCCACCCAGACCTCGCGCGCGTTAAGCCTGCCAACAAGCACGTCCTCCACGAAATCACGCGGGTGCTTTGCGGCAAAGGCCTTTGTGAACTTGAGAAGCATGAGGCAATCGACACCCTGGCCTTCGATAAGACGCACTTTGTCGTCAAGGGAAAGCAGCATCTTCGGCGCGTCCTTGCCGCTTCCAATCACCTTTCTCGGGTGCGGGTCGAATGTGAGCACAACGGAGATAAGACCGAGAGTGGCGGCACGTTTGGTAACGGCCCGTATGACCTTCTCATGCCCGAGATGAAGGCCGTCGAAGTTGCCGATGGTGACTACGGCGCCCTTCTTGGAGCATCCTCTTTTGCTATCTTTAATTACTTTCATCGGATAACGTCTCAGCGCCGCCTGCGTTTTTTGCCTCTGGAGCCGCGTTCGTTCTGTTTATTGCTTTTCTTTTGTTCATTATTTTTTCCGGCAACATTCTTACCAGCACCTGGCCCTCGCCTGCCGACACTTTCCTGGCCTGCTATCTCCATGTCAATTCTGCGGCGCATCACATCGGCGCTGACAACGCGCACCCTCACCGGAGAGCCCAGACGGTATCTCTTCTTCGTGCGCGAGCCGACAAGCGCGTGCTCCTTTTCGACAAACTCATAATAATCGTCGCCAAGGGCCGTGATGTGCACGAGCCCCTCGACAAAGTACTCGCTTAGTTCGACGAATATGCCAAACCCAGTAACACCAGAGATTACGCCGTCGTGCTCCTCTCCGACCTTATCCTTCATGAACTGCGTCTTTTTAAGGTCGACTATCTCTCTTTCCGCTTCCATCGCATTACGCTCGCGTTTCGAGCAGTGCGCCGAGGCCTCGGCAAGATAACTCTCGAGCGCTTCTTTGCCGCCTCTGGGGCCGCGCTTTGCAAGATAGTCCTTTAATAGCCTGTGCACCATCAAATCGGGATAACGCCTGATTGGCGATGTAAAGTGCGTGTAATCCTCGAAGGCAAGGCCGAAGTGGCCGATATTCATCTCAGAGTACACGGCCTGCTTCATGCTCCTTAGAAGAAGATGATTTATGAGTTTTTCCTCTGTCTTGCCGTCGACGTGCTTTAGAAGTTTCTGGAGCGTCGTTGGAGACGCACCCTTTAAGTCATAACCAAATGTTGCTACGAACTTCCTGAACTCATCCATCTTTTCCGAATCAGGCGCCTCGTGAATCCTGTAGACAAAGGCAAGCCCGCGCTTCGAGAATATCTCGGCAACCGCCTTGTTGGCAGCAAGCATGAACTCTTCTATTATCCTGTGCGCGATATTCCTTTCTGACTTTATGATATCCTGGGGCCTGCCTTCGATATCAAGAATAATCTGCGGCTCGGGAAGATCGAAGTCAAGGGAGCCGTTCTCGCTCCTTAACAGATTGAGCTTTAATGCAAGTTCTTTCATCAACCGAAAATCGCCGATAAGGCCTTTGTAGCGCTCCTCAACCTCTGCATCCGAACCTTCGAGGGCCTTCTTTACATTCGTGTAGGTCATCCTCTCAACACTTTTTATAACGCTCTCGTAGAACCTGCTCTTTTGCGGCCTGCCGTCTTTATCAAACTCCATCTCGGCTGTCATCGTGAGCCGGTCAACCTTGGGGTTTAAACTGCAAATCCCGTTAGAGAGCTTTTCCGGAAGCATCGGTATGCAGCTTCCCGGAAAGTACACGCTGGTAGCGCGCCCATAGGCCTCCCTGTCGAGCGCTGTGCCCGGCTTTACGTAATGGCTTACGTCGGCTATGGACACATAGAGCCTGTAGCCGCCGCCAGATAGCCTCTCGACACACACGGCGTCGTCAAAGTCCTTTGCAGTCTCGCCGTCTATGGTAACGATGGGTTTGCTTCTTAGGTCCACCCTTTCGCCTATATCGCTCTCTAAAACCTCGCCCGGCACGGCCTTTGCCTCAATTTCCACATCGCGCGGGAACTGGTAGAGGAGACCGTATTTTTTGGTTATCACCTCGAGCTCAACTGCAAAATCATCGGGCGGGCCAAGCACCGCGACAACCCGCATAAGAAGCCCCTCGTGTCTTTCAGGCCATTTGATCACAGCTGCCTCAACGACAAGTCCGTCTATCGAGTCCTTTTCCTCGCCCGGAGGTATCAGTATGCTCGTTGTTATGCGCTCGTTTAACGGAATGAGCGTAGAGAACCCTTTGCCCTTCCTGAATATTCCGACAATCTTTTCGTTTGCGCGCTCTGTTATCCTTACGATAGAACCCTCGCGCTTGCCTCCGGGCTTCGTGCCCTCTATACGCGCAATCACCTTGTCGCCGTGCATGGCGCCTCTTAGCCTTCTTGCGCCGACAAACACGTCCTCCCCGCCGTCGTCGGGAATTACGAAGCCGTAGCCGTCGGCGTGGCACGTAAGCTCTCCGTCGACCATGTTCATTTTAGAAGGAAGCGCAAAACGTCCGCCTCGGATCTTTACGAGCTCGCCCTTTGCCACGAGTTCGTTTAAAAGGCGCTTAAAGGAATGCCGCTCGTCCTTGTCTACTTCCAGAAGACGCGTGAGCTCCTTAAAGGAAAGGGGCTTTTTTGAAAAAGCCCCTTCCTTGAAAAGCGCGGTTACCTTATCAACGCCGATTTTAGCTGTCTTATCCGCCTTGCTCATTTCGCCTTCGAGACTTCGCTCCTTAGAAAGTTAACGACCATCCACCTGCCCTCTTCGGGGATGTGCTTGAAGGTCGGCATGCTGGTCTTAAGCGCGCTCCCGCCCTCTGTCATTGCCCAGAAGAGATATGCGTCGGTGCCTTCCTTTGTGCGCGCAACGGATATAAGGTCCGTTGCCGGGGGCTTAAGCGACTTTCCACCGGGGCCGTCGCCGCGCCCTGTAACTCCGTGGCAGAGCACGCACTGCTGCTTAAAGATGTTTGAGCCCTTGGACACCGAAGCCTCGCTTGACGGCACCGGGTTGCTCATGCCTGCATACTTCGCAGGAAGTCCGTTTGCCCTTACATGCTTAAGCCTTGCCGAATCATAAGAAATAAACGCAGTTGCTGCCTTTGCGTCGGCCTTTGGAGCTACTGTAGCAGCGGGAGCCGTTGCAGGCGCTTGAGCAGGTGTGGCCGGGGCCGCTGCCGGAGCAGCAGGCGCAGAGGCGGCGGGCGCGGGTTTTGCATCCTCTTTACCTTTACAACCGGCAAAAACGCCTATAGCCAGAACACACAACAGAACCATCATAAAATTACGCATACTAGAATTACCTCCTTGTTTTATATTATTCACTGATTAACTCAATTTTCGCCGTGGTGCGCATCGAAGAGAGGACAAAGAATATCCCCGTACATCTCCTCGACCTTTTTTCTCTTTATCTTCATAGTTGGCGTAAGCACGCCGTGCTCGAAACTGAACTCGCCGGATATAAGCGCAAATGCCCTGACCTGCTCGAACCTTGAAACTGCAGAGAGCCGCTTCCTTATTATCTTCGAGAAAAACTCCCTTACCCTTGTGTCACAAAGCGCCGAGGTCTTGTCAACAAGACCAAGCTCCGACATAAGCGCCTCCAGCCTCGCCGGCTCGGGCGCTACAAGTGCCGCAAGGTGCGGCTTACCGTCACCGTATACCAGGGCCTCTTTTATATGCTCATCGGCCTTTAAAAGCGCCTCGATCTTTTGCGGCGCGACGTTTTTACCGCCGGAGGTAACTATTATATCCTTTTTCCTGCCTGTAATGGAAAGAAATCCATCAGCATCTATCTCTCCGAGATCCCCGGTATGGAACCAGCCGCCGGTTATAGCCTCCCTCGTTGCCTCGGGCATGTTTAGATAGCCCTTCATCACGCTTGGCCCGTTTACGAGTATCTCGCCGTCATCGGCTATCCTGACGTTCACGCCGGGTATAGGACGGCCTACTGCGCCATTTCTATTATAACTAAGCGTATTCACGGCAACTACCGGCGATGTTTCCGTAAGCCCGTATCCCTGGAGCACGGGGATGCCAAGCGTCCAGTAAAAGTCCGCAAGCTCCTTTGGAAGCGCGGCTCCTCCGGAGACAAAGAACCTTAGCCCTGGAGCGGCCTTGTCCCTTATTTTTTTCAATATAAAGACATCTAACGGATTAAGCGGCCTAAGCACGCTGCCAAAGGCCATGGCAGCGTTGAAGAGCCTACTGGCAACCGCACCGGAGGCAGCTACGTTCTCGATTATCTTCTCCCTCACGCGCTCGAAAAAGAACGGCACACCCACCATGACACTTGGCTTAAAGAACCTTGCGTCCGCGCCCACGGAGGCAAACCCCTTTGAGTACGATATCACCGAGCCAAGAGAAACGAACATGTGGTGTATCATGCGCTCGAATACGTGCGCCATGGGAAGGTACGATAGATAAGTGTCGCGCCCGGTTATGTCAAGGGCATCAAGCGAGCCTTTTATATTGGAGATGATGTTTGCGTGGCTAAGCACAACACCCTTCGAGTTTCCGGTCGTGCCGGAAGAATATATTATGGTAAACGGGTCGTCCGGGGAAACACCGGAGAGCCTGGTAAAAAACATATCCTTGCTGCCAGACTCCCTGCCAAGCCTTACTATGTCCTGAAACGTCAGCACACCATCATGCGCTGCCACGGAAGCGGTTGATATGATATGCTTTAACAGCGGCATGCGGCCTTTCAGTGAAACCATTTCCTTTTCGTGGCGCGCCGATACTACGGCAGCGGTCACGGAAGAGTCATTCATCTGTTTGGCTTTTTCTTCAACCGAAAGGGTGGTGTAGAGCGGCACGCTTACGCACCCTGCCGCAGCTATCGCGAGGTCGGCGATTATCCACTCGGGCGCGTTCTCGTGGACGATGGCGATCCTTTCGCCGCTACTGATGCCGAGTGTGGCAAGCCCCATGGAAAACCACATGGCCTCGTCCCTAAACTCTATAGCGCTTCGGCCCTTCAGGGTATCGCCGTCGCGCCAGACAAGGACGCTTGTGCCGTCCACATTCTCAAGCGGCCTTGAGAAAAAAGCAGAGGCTATGGTCGGCCCGTTCTTAGCGCTGATATCGCCGTCTTTAGCGTTAAATATGCCGGACACCTCGTTTACTTTGTTTGTTTTGGAACGCTTTCCCAGTCTTTCAAGAACTTCTCAAGCCCTATATCGGTCAAAGGATGCTTTGCGAACTGCTCGAGCACTTTAAACGGCACGGTCGCGATGTGCGCTCCACACAGCGCCCCATCGAGCACATGGAGCGGGTTTCTGACACTTGCGACTATGACCTCGGAGGTGTAGCCGTAGTTCTCGTATATATCCATTATCTGCCTTACAAGGTCCATTCCCGTATGAGAGATATCGTCGAGCCTGCCGATAAACGGGCTCACGTAGGTTGCCCCGGCCTTTGCGGCCATGAGCGCCTGAAGCGGCGAAAACACGAGCGTCACGTTGGTCTTTATGCCCTCTGCGGTAAGCTCTTTTACGGCCTTTAGCCCTTCGGTAAGCATGGGTATCTTGATGACTATGTTCTTATGTATGGCCGCAAGGTTGTGGGCCTCCTTTAGCATGCCTTCCGAATCTGTGCTTACGACCTCTGCGCTGACCGGGCCGTCGACTACGGCACATATTTCCTTTAAGAGCGGAAGAAACTCCCTTTTCTCCTTTGCAACGAGCGTCGGGTTCGTGGTGACTCCGTCAAGAAGCCCCCAGCTCGCGGCAGTCTTTATTTCGTTTATATTGGCAGTATCTATGAAAAACTTCATTTTTAAGGCCTCCTTGTGCCGTTTTGGCGTCTAACTCTACGAAAATACACGTTAATTAACTTGACACAGACCTCTGCCTGTGCGAAAATTTTATTGCATTCAAATCCGGCCGCGCCTTACCCGGCCGGATTTGATATTAGAATATATAACGAAATCCCTCTTATTTCAACTGCGAATATTCAAATTGTTTTCACCGGCTTGCCGAAGTGGCGGAATTGGCAGACGCGCTAGATTCAGGGTCTAGTGGGCTCACGCTCGTGGGGGTTCGAGTCCCCCCTTCGGCACCATTTACTTTTTTACGAAAAAAGAAAATAAACAAAAAAACTGAATAAAAAACCTGATTTGTTTTGCAAAAAACACTTGGCAACAGCACGATTCTCACGGAAATAACACAACTAAACCGTCTTTTAGAGATACCTGTTGCAATGGATAACCCCAGAGTACTGGTAATAATCCCGGCATATAACGAAGAGGCTTCGATAAAGGGCGTGGTAAACGACGTTCGCGCCAACCATCCCAGCGCCGACATCCTTGTCATTGACGACGGATCCTCGGATAAAACATTCGATAGGGCCGCGGCTGCCGGAGCCGTGACGCTTAAGCTCCCATACAACCTCGGCATAGGCGCGACGGTGCAAACCGGGTTCAAGTACGCGCTAAAACACAACTACGACATAGCGGTGCAGGTTGACGGCGACGGCCAGCACCCGGCTGTGGAAATACAAAAGCTCGTCTCCGTAATAACCTCCGGTAAGGCGGATCTTGCCGTGGGCTCGAGGTTTCTTGGCCAGGGCAACTACAAGCCGTCTGTTGCCAGAGGCATTGGAATAACAATTTTTTCAAACATCGTCTCATATATAGTAGGAGCAAGATTTACCGACACGACATCGGGATTCAGGGCAACAGGCAAAAACGCGATAAAATTCCTTGCCGAAAACTACCCGGACGACTACCCGGAGGTAGAGGCCCTGGTGGTGCTCTCGAGACGCGGCTTTAAAATAACGGAAGTTCCGGTAACCATGTCCGAGAGAACGGGCGGGACATCGTCAATCACAGCAGGCAAATCGGTATATTACATGGCCAAGGTAATGCTTGCGATTTTCATTGACCTTTTGAGAAAAGTGAATTAATTTAACCGTATCCGCGAAAGGAGTCAGATGAACACAGCCGCCTCTTCCTTTAGCGCCATAAATGCGCTGCCGCTCGTAATAACAGCAATATTCTTTTTTCTCATAATAGACTTCGTGCGCCGCGGGCTTCTAAAGGAAAAATATTCGGTCCTATGGATAGCCTTCATCATCGTTGCGGCAATTTTATCGATATGGCAGGAACTTTTAACAAAGGTCGCGTTGATTCTCGGCGTATCATACCCGCCGTCATTATTATTTCTTGTCGCCATAATAATGATACTGCTCCTTTTACTGCACTTCTCCGTGGTAATATCCATACTGACCGAAAAATGCAAAACCCTTGCGCAAGAGACCGCCATGATCAAGGAAGAGCTGGCAAACATAAAGAAAACTCTCGGCAAAGAAACGGATGAGTAACACCGCGCTTTTAAATAACGCGACTTCCCTTCTGTGGCCAAATTACATCCGCCTAACGCCGCACCTTACCATTATATTTTAAATATATCCGCTGCATATTCGCATTTACCTTACCGTAACCTTAAAAAGTTTGCCGGTTACTTCCATATCACGACTTCCAATTTTCGATACCGCTACGCCAAGTTTCATACCATACCGGACACAGCTTACAGGTGACACTTTATCTTGCATCTCTCGGATTTTTCACGGTTTTTTCACTATCCCTTAACGCTGCCATTAAGCGCATATTCCAAAGACCGACAAAACAGACTTGACTTTTAATAACACTGTGTTAAATTAAGATTATCGGTCAAGGAGGCCGACCCTGTCATGGCGGCAGAGCATGCTTTAAACACTTCTGGGATTTCCATTTCCCCAAAACCGGCAAAAACAGCACTTGTAGCCGAAGATAACGCTACCACAAGACGTTGCCTTGCGGACAATCTTACTGCGCTCGGCTACGACAATATTATCATGGTTTCAAACGGCGAAGAGGCCGTCGAAGCCGCTGAAAAACAATCGGTCGACCTCGTCATAATGGACTACAAAATGCCAAAGCTCGACGGCATAAGTGCTGCAAAGATAATTTCATCCAGGACATCGGCGCCGATAATACTCATAACCGGGCACTCGGACGAAAATATTGCGCAAAGCGCGATAGACGCCGGGATTGTCGCGTACCTCGTAAAGCCGGTAACAAAGAAACATCTCTTCCCGGCAATAAAACTGGCAGAGGCAAAACATATCGAACTAAGCAGCCTCAAGGCCGAGGTAAAAGACCTTCGCGAATCCATAGAAACACGAAAACTCGTAGAGCGGGCAAAGGGCATTCTCATGAAACGCTGCTCCATAGGCGAGGACGAGGCCTTCAAGCTTTTGCAGAGCCACTCGCAAAAAGAAAACAAGAAAATGAAGGAAATAGCGGCGATGATAATCGACGCAAGCAAGCTTCTCTAACGACCCGCGCCTCCTTGACACCAATCAACCCCTGTGTTTTAATTTCATTATAGACAAATCAGCGCCCGGCAAACGACGCTCTTTTGCCTCCAGGCTTCACCCGTAAGGCAGCCAATTGTTACGCGCCGTAACTCACGGCATTCACCTTAAAATTACCGCAAGGCAGGTTGCTACCAATGGAATGGCACCAACAACTTACCGAAGAAGCGCTAAAAAACCTTGGCTCGTCCGCCAGCGGCCTGTCCACAGTAGAGGCAACAAAACGCCTCGAAGAATGGGGCCCAAACGAGCTCGAGGAAAAAGAGAAAAAAAGCGCATTCAGGATGTTCCTTGACCAGTTCAAGGACCTGATGATAATAATCCTCATTGCCGCAGCCGTTATATCAGGCATTATCGGAGACATTCTCGACACCATTGCAATAGCCGTTATCGTGGTGCTAAACGCCGTCATAGGCTTTATCCAGGAGTACAGGGCAGAGAAGGCCATGGCATCGCTAAAGAAGATGGCGGCCCTCTACGCAACAGCCATAAGGAACGGCTCGCCAAAGATAATACCAGCGGCACAGATAGTGCCAGGCGACATGATAATCCTCGAGGCCGGCAACATCGTTCCAGCCGACATCCGGCTTATTGAAACCGCAAGACTAAAGCTCCAGGAAGCGGCTCTCACGGGCGAGAGCGTGCCTATAGAAAAACACACACGCCCCATACACGACGCCACCGCTCCAATAGGCGACAGAAAAAACATGGCATACAAAGGCACTATCGTTGCCTACGGCAGGGCCTTTGGGGTCGTGACGGCAACGGGCATGGACACATCGCTTGGGAAAATAGCCGCCATGCTTCAGGACGAGGGGGAAACAAGCACCCCTCTTCAAAAACGCCTTGCGGCCTTCGGCAAAACGCTTGCCATAGCGGTGCTTGCGATATGCGCCGTTCTCTTTGCCGTCGGACTGCTAAGAAACGAGCCTCCGGTGCTCATGCTTCTTACCGCCATATCCCTTGCGGTAGCGGCAATACCTGAGGCCCTTCCTGCGATAGTCACGATATCGCTTGCAATAGGCGCAAGGAAAATGGTAAAGCAGCAGGCCCTTATAAGAAAGCTCCCTGCGGTAGAAACGCTTGGCTCCGTCACATACATCTGCTCGGACAAGACAGGCACCCTTACGATGAACAAAATGGCGGTCGAGGAACTCTACCTCGATGGCGCGCACACGGCCGTTTCAGCGCTTAAGCAAGAAAACACATCGCAAACACCCGGAAAAACACCATCATCCTTCGAAGCGCTGATGACAGCCCTTGCCCTTAATAACGACGCAAAAAAAGACGCCCTCGGCACCATCACCGGAGACCCGACGGAAGCAGCCCCGTGCATCATGGCTAAAGACATGGGCTTTGACAAGGACTCGCTCGAAGAGTATATGCCGCGCCTAGCAGAAATACCTTTCGATTCCGATAGAAAGTGCATGACGACGTTCCACCCGTGCCCTGAAGAGTGGAAAGCCGCAACCGGGGCTGCTTTTGTTTCATTCACCAAAGGCGCGCCTGACGTTATAATCCCTGCCTCGGCCAGGATGCTCGCCAAAGATAACGAAACAACTATTGCCGCCGCGCCTCTCACTCTGGCAAACGAACGCATGGCAGGGCGCGGCCTGAGGGTCCTTGCGGTTGCAATGAGGTTCTGGACTACTCTCCCAGGCAAAGAGCCGCGCCCGGAAGAGGCGGAAAAAGAACTGACCTTCATCGCGCTCGTCGGCATGATGGACCCTCCAAGAGAAGAAGTGCGCCACGCCATAGATACCTGTAAAAGTGCTGGCATAATACCTGTGATGATAACCGGTGACCACCCCATAACCGCGCGCGCCATAGCAGTAAAGCTCGGCATACTGGATGGCGACCACAAGGCGATAATCACAGGAAGGGAGCTTGAAAAACTGCCGCTCGAAGAATTCGAGGAAAGGGTCGAGCACATACGCGTGTACGCGCGCGTTGCGCCAGAGCAAAAACTCAAGATAGTCAAGGCCCTTCAGGACAAAGGCCACTTCATCGCCATGACAGGCGACGGAGTAAACGACGCGCCTGCGCTAAAGGCCGCAAACATAGGCATAGCCATGGGCATAACCGGCACGGACGTTGCCAAAGAGGCCTCTCACATGGTGCTTATAAACGACGATTTTTCGACAATAGTCAAGGCCATCAGAGAAGGCCGCCGCATATTCGACAACATAAGAAAGTTCATCAAATACACGATGACCAGCAACTCGGGCGAGATATGGAGCATATTCCTTGCCCCGTTTCTCGGGCTTCCAATCCCGCTTCTTCCAATCCACATACTATGGATAAACCTCGTAACAGACGGACTTCCGGGCCTGGCGCTATCGGCAGAGCCAGAAGAGCGCGAGATAATGAAGAGGCCCCCGCGCCACCCTAAAGAAAGCATATTCGCGCACGGCCTTGGCGCGCATGCAATATGGGTGGGGCTTCTGATGGGCTTTACAACGCTTTTCACTCAGGCATGGGCCATAAAGACCGGGCACGGACACTGGCAGACAATGACATTCACGGTGCTTTGCCTTAGCCAGATGGGACATGTGCTGGCAATAAGAACTGAGACCGAATCGCTTTTCACGCGCGGGCTATTCTCCAACAAGCCTCTTCTTGGCGCATTCGCGCTTACCTTCGCGCTCCAGATGGCCGTAATATACGTCCCGGCCCTCCAGCCCATATTCAAGACAGAGGCGCTGACCATGTCGGAACTGGCCTTCACGCTCGCAATGTCGTCGGTCGTCTTCATAGCAGTAGAAGCGGAAAAGCTTGTCAGGAGACGCTTTATACCAACCTTATAAAGCCGTAACCGCCGGCAACTTAACGATTATTTCGTTTAAACTTGACTCTTGGCAAATCCCCTGCTATACTTTTCCCGCATAAAGGGGAGTAGCCCAGACAGCGGCAGCCGTCAGCACGGCCTAAAGCCCGGCACCGCTGGTTAGTGAGGACTTCGAACTAACGGCGAGACCTTTATCGCACCAGACTTGCGTCTGGCGCGGTAAAGGTCTTTTTTATTTCTGGCAAATAACGGCAAACAACAAAAGGAGGCTGAAAATGAACGGACTAAAGACAATGGTGCTTCTGGTGGCCCTGACACTCATGTTAGTAGCCGCCGGAGCGGTAATAGGAGGCAAATCGGGCATGACGATAGCGCTTGTGCTCGCATTCGCCATGAACTTCATAACCTACTGGTTTAGCGACAAGATAGTGCTCCAGATGTACGGCGCGAAACAGGTGACCGAGGCCGAGGCCCCCGGGCTTTATTCCTCGGTTGCGCGACTTTCACAGGCAGTCGGCATGCCTATGCCAAAAGTATACATCATCGACGAAGCGCAGCCAAACGCCTTTGCCACCGGCAGAAACCCGGAAAACGGAGCCGTTGCCGTAACGACCGGCATAATGAACATCCTTAGCAAAGAAGAGCTCGAAGGCGTAATAGGCCACGAACTGGCGCATATACAAAACCGTGATATACTTATCGGTACCGTGGCGGCCACGATAGCCGGCGCTATAAGCTATCTCGCGCAGATGGCCCAGTGGGCGGCTATATTCGGCAATAGAAACGAGGACGAAGAAGGCTCCAGCCCGTTTGCCGCCATCGTTATGATGATAGTCGGCCCAATAGCCGCGCTGCTAATCCAAATGGCCATATCGCGGTCAAGAGAATACCTCGCCGACCGGCGCGGGGCGCGCATAGCAGGGAATCCGCTATACCTGTCGAACGCGCTCAGAAAGCTGCATGCCGCGTCGCAGCACGTGCCCATGGCGGCCAACCCCGCGACATCGCACATGTTCATAGTAAACCCTCTCGCTGGCGGCACGCTTATGAGGCTTTTCAGCACGCACCCGCCGATGGAGGAAAGAGTAAGAAGGCTCGAAACAATGACGCCTTAACGCCAGACGCCTGACTCACACATACCGACAAAAGGAGGACTCAAAAGCCATGCAGGAAAAACCGGACCGCAAAGAAGACGAGTACTTCGCACGACAGGAGTATGAAAAGAGAAAAAAATTAGAAGCGGAAAAGCAGCGCAACCTCGCAGCCGATGAAAAGAAACGCTTAAAGGAACTCCATCACATGAAATGTCCAAAGTGCGGCATGAACCTTGTCGAGATCGACTTCAAGGGCATACGTATCGACAAATGCACCGAATGCGAGGGGATCTGGCTCGATGCAGGCGAAATAGACATGGTCGCAAAGCTAGGCAAGGCCGGGTTCACCGGGCTGTTTAGCATTTTCAGGAATTAACGGAAGATTTCGTTGCCGGCGGCCCTGTGCAGTCACGCACAAGGCCGCCGGCGGCAAATAACGCCAATAAAAAAACAGACGGGAACAAAAATATGCCGGAAAACCTTACGCCCTGGATACTGTTTACACTCTTCATAATAGCGATGCTGGCCGTAGACCTTGGTCTCTTCCACCGAAAAACGCATGCCGTAAGCGTCAAAGAAGCTCTTGTCTGGAGCGCCGTGTGGATAGGGCTCGCATTGGCCTTTAACGTCATAATATACTACTGGAAGGGAGAAGAAGCCGCCTTTCAATTTTTCACAGGCTACCTCATAGAGAAATCACTTAGCGTCGACAATATATTCGTGTTCCTGCAGGTATTTGCGTACTTCGGCCTGCCGGCAATGTACCAGCACAGGGTGCTTTTTTACGGCGTGCTCGGCGCTATAGTCATGCGCCTGATATTCATAATCGCCGGGGTGGCGCTAATAGCCAAATTCCACTGGATAATATACGTTTTCGGGGCCTTTCTGGTGCTCACCGGCGCCAAGATGGCCGTTGGCGGCAACAAGCCCGTGCACCCGGAGAAAAATCTGCTGCTGAAACTTCTTTCCCGCTTCATACCGGTATCAAAGGACTTCGCGGACGGCAAATTCCTGACAAAAAGAAACGGCGTTCTTATGGCAACGCCGCTTCTGGCTATCCTGCTCGTAATAGAGACAACTGACGTAATCTTCGCGGTGGATTCCGTTCCGGCAATCCTTGCCATCACCACGGATCCGTTCATCGTCTACAGCTCCAATATATTCGCGATAATGGGGCTAAGGTCCCTCTACTTCGCCTTCTCCGGCATAGTAGGCCACTTCCGCTTCATACACTACGGTCTTGCCGCAATCCTCACATTCGTCGGCATAAAAATACTGATATCCGACATCTACAAAGTGCCGACAGTAGCGGCTCTCGCTGCCATAGCGGCATTCCTCACGCTTTCAATGCTTGCATCCGCGCGCTGGCCGAAGAAGACAGCGGACAAGGACGCGCTTTAGGGCATAAAAAAACGCGCGGCGTCAAAGAGACGCCGCGCGCATACATGAGGCAGGATAGCCGCTTACGATATCTTTAGAATTTCCCTCGCGGTAAAGATAAGCTTATGCGTGTTTATGGGCTTCGTAAGGTAGGTGGCCGCGCCGAGGTTTTTACCCTTCTCTATTTCCTCCTTTGCGCCCTCGGAGGTAAGCATCACGACCGGTATATCTTTCGTGGCAGCATCGGACTTGATGGAACTCAAAAACGCAAACCCGTCCATCATCGGCATATTAACATCGCTAAAGACCAGGCTGATGGGCGTCTCTCGAAGCTTCTTTAGTCCGGCAACGCCGTCGCTCACCTCTATGACCTCTACATCCTTGATACGCTTTAACGTGAAGCTTATGAACTGCCGCATGGTTGGAGAATCGTCTACTATCAGTATGGTATGTTTTACAGCCATCCTTCTTCCTCGCGAAACCTTATTATTCGCCTTGCCTCAGCATCGCTGCCGCAGGTTCGGGCTTTCCTATCAAATATCCTTGCGCGTAGTTTACGCCATAGTAACGCACAAAATCAAGAACTTCCTCGCTCTCAACGAACTCGGCAACCGTCTTTATGCCAAGCCCTCTTGCAACGTCGGTCATGGCTTTCACAAAGAAGTGGTCGGTGTGGTTCTTACCGAGGTTCTTTATGAACAGACCGTCTATCTTTATGTAATCGACGTTTAGCTCTTTGAGATGAATGAACGACGTAAACCCCACGCCGAAGTCGTCGAGCATGAAGCGGAAGCCGAAGACGTTTAGCGAATCTATGAATTTTACCGCCATGTCGAGATCATAGACCGCGGCCGTCTCGGTTATCTCGAACATTATCTTAGATGGGTCTACACCCATTTCTCTCGCCTTCTGCATTATAAAAACGAGAAGGTCGTTATCTCCGATGTTCTTGCCGGAAAGATTTACCGAGTACACATACGACCTGCCTGCCTTCGCCTCGCTGGTCTGCAGTTCGAATGCCTTTTCTATCATTATCATGTCGAACTGCCGTATAAGCCCGAACTTTTCGGCATCGTGGACGAACAAGTCGGGCGTAAGTATGGCTCCGTTTGCGTCCCGCATCCTTGCGAGCACCTCGTAGTGGTCAACGATATTCTTTTCCAGGTTCATTATGGGCTGCAAATAAATCTCGAAGCGGTCTTCCTTCATGGCGTCAAGCAGCGTTTCGCGCGATCTCAGGCGCGAGGCTATCTTCTCTATGCCCTTATCGGCATACGAATACACGTGGTAATTGTTCTCGCCGCGTTCCTTCGCGAGATAAAGAGCGGCGTTGGCGCATTTTAAAAGCTCCCTTACGCTAAAGCCGTTGTCGCTCTCAAGGGCGATACCAACGCTCGCGCCGTACTGCGAGGAACGGCCCTCTATGGCAAGCCTCCCGATATGCGTCCTTATCCTGCTTGCGGCCCCAACGCCTACGTCCACGCCCCCGGAAGGTATGAACACGGCGAACTCGTCTCCGCCAAGCCTGCCTATTACGGCGCCATCGTCCTTGAGCGCGGCCTCTATGGCCCTGGCAACGCGCTTTAGGAACTCATCTCCCATGGAATTGCCGTATATGTCGTTTATTTCCCTGAAGTCGTCCAGGTCGGCCAGCAAAAGCGCTCCGGAGCCGTCGCCTGAGAGACGCGATTCTATTATCGAGATAAAGCCCTTTCTGTTGAGTAACCCGGTAAGCTCGTCCTTCGAATCAAGGGCCAGGTCCAACGCCGAATCCTTCCTTGATGCCGCGTCCTCCATGACCCAGAGACACCTTGCAGCGCCGTCCTGAGCCCTATCGGCTGCGTAAACCGAGGTCATGCAGGCAAACCCCTTCTCCGCCTTCCTCTTAAGGGAAATACGCCTCGAGGCAGAACCTTCCGGCACGACCCATCCTTCTTCCCATGCAATGCCGTCAATGACAAACTCGTCTATCCTTTTGCCGCAGACCTCTCCCTCGACAAACCCGGTCACCGCCTCAAACGCCTTGTTGGCGTACCTGATATGGCCCGTTTCGTCGGTAACGACCATTATATTGCAGTTTTTCTCTATGACCTTGAAAAGATTCTCCATATTCCTATCTTCTGCCATCTTATCCATGTGAAACCAGCCTCCGCAAAATTCCAGTTGATAGACAGAATATCCCCTTTGTGTATGTAAATGCCGCCTATACTGCGGCCTCCTTATCGAGAAGTGCGGCAAACTTCAAAAGCTCATCGGTCACGTTGCCAAGCGCCACTATCTTTTCCGCGCCCCCGAGCTTTATGGCTTCCTTTGGCATTCCGAACACAACGCAGCTTTCCTCGTCCTGCGCCATGGTCCTTGCCCCCGCCTGCCTCATCTTAAGAAGCCCTGCCGCGCCGTCCGCTCCCATGCCGGTCAAAACCGCGCCCACGGCATTTCTGCCGGCGTACTTTGCGACCGAATCGAAGAGCACGTCGACCGAAGGCCTCTGATGAAACACCCTCTCTCCCTGATCGAGCTTCACGTAGTATCTTGCCCCGTCCCTTCTAAGCTGCATGTGATAGTTACCAGGGGCTATCAGGGCCGTGCCCTGTATGACCGCATCCCCGTCCTTTGCCTCTTTCACGTTTACGGCGCAGAGCCCGTCTAGCCTCTCGGCAAAGGCCTTTGTGAACTTCTCGGGCATGTGCTGCACTATGAGTATGCCCGGGGCCGTCGGCGGCATACGCTCCAGAACGAACCTTACGGCCTCGGTGCCGCCGGTCGAGGCGCCGATTGCGATTATCTTATGCGTGCTCTGCGTAAGAGCCGTTCTCTCGCGTATCCTCTCTATAACACGCGGCTTTTCGCTCTTTTCCTCTTCTACCCTCTTCCTTACCTTTGCGGCTGCGGCCCCTTTTACCTTCTCTATTATATCCCTGGATATTACCTCTATCCCTTTTGTTATGTCAAGGCTGGGTTTTGCTATAACCTCGACCGCGCCCTCCTCCATTGCCTCGAGTGTGGTAAGCGCGCCCTTTTGCGTAAGAGAGCTCAGTATTATCACGGGTATGGGATAATACCGCATGAGCTTCTTTAAAAACGTGATGCCGTCCATGCGCGGCATTTCGACGTCCAGCGTTATGACGTCCGGGTTGTACTTGATTATCTTGTCCCTGGCAACGAACGGGTCAGGGGCGCTGCCAACGACCTCTATGGAAGGGTCTTTGGCAAAAACCTCCTTAAGGAGGTTCCTTACCAGCGCGGAATCATCTATTATCAGGACCTTCGTCGGCATTTTCCATTTCCATGGCAATGGCGTTCTTTAGCATCTTGACCTTCACGCCGCCGGTTTCAGTTGACAGTATGAGCTTTCTGCCGTAATTGCCGCCGGTATCGGAAGCAACTATCGGCACTCCAAGCTCCATGACCATATCGAAGGCCACCTTGACGTTCCTTGGCCCGACGTTCACAGGCCCCGTAACGCGCGAGTGTATGGAAGCACCTCCAAACACCTTGGCCTGAATAAGCCTCTTTTCGGCGCCTATGGCAATGACCTTCTCATAAAGCTTCTGTATTGCCACGTTGCCAAACTTCGGCGTAGGAAGCCCCTCGCCGTTCCAGAGCGGCATTATAAAATGGTTTATCCCGCAAACGCGGTGCACAGGGTCTATAAACACGACTGCAACACAGGAGCCGAGTATCGTTGAAACCTGATACGGCTCGCTGTGGGCGAATATCATGCCCGGATACAGATAATGCGTCTTGTCTGCGACAAGTCCGCCATGATCAATCATCTAAATAACCCCTTTATCCCAAAAAAACTTTCTCCGGCAAATCCGGAGTACCTGTTAAAAGAAAAACTCCGTACCGTCCACCGAAACGTTATCAACGCTTTCGGAAAGCATCGCCGGAATGCTCAAGGCAAAGGTGCTTCCCTTGCCGGGCGAGCTCTTTACTATTATATCGCCGCCAAGCATATCGACGGCGGCCTTCGTAACGCTAAGGCCAAGCCCAAGGCCGCGATACTTTTTCGTAAGTCCTACATCGAGCTGCTGGAACCTGTCGAATATCTTCTTCTGGTCCTTTTCGTTTATGCCGATGCCGCTGTCGGTGACGGCAACGACAAGCTTCTCGCCCTCCACGACTGCGGAAACCGCGAGCGTGCCGCCCTCGGAATTGAACACCAGCGCGTTGCTTATGAGGTTCATCACCGCCACGCCAAGAAGTTCCGAATCCAGGTTGGTAAAAAGCGGCTTATCTTCTTCCCTTTCCACCTTTATCTTCTTGTCCTTTACCATGAAGGCAAATCTCTCGAGCTTCTCGCTTATCACGGCGTTCACGTCCACCCTCGACACGTTAAGCTCCACCTCTCCGGCCTCGAGTTCCGCGGCCATGAGGATGTTGTTCATATGAAAATCGAGTATCACGGCCTCCTTGAAAAGTATCCTCGCCATGTTCTTATACATTTCGAGATCCGCGGCATCATTATGGAGCATGCTCTCGGTAAGGGCGATGATGGCGGCCATGGGGTTGTTTATCTCGTTTCTTAATTCGGAGAGGAAGTTGGACCTTGTCTTCTCGCTCTCGATAAGCTTTTTATTGGTCTCCTCCAAATTCCTGAAGGCCCGCTCAAGGTCGTGGTGCGCCTTGTTCTTTTCGTCGAACCTGGCCTTGATGGCGTCCATCAATTCCTGGTTTGACTTGTCCGCGGCGCCGATTTTGGCCCTCACCGCGTCGAGCAGTTCGTTATCGCTTATCTTGTTCATGACCATCTCCTTTTTGTAAAAGTCTGCTATGCCTTCGAATACACGGCCGGGGCAACGTACTTGAAGCCTTTATGCCCTCCGGCAAGCCCCTCTGAATGCCCGAGGAAAAGAAGCCCGTCGGGAGCAAGACACTTATGATACTTATCTAGCACGGCCTGCTGCGTTGCCTTGTCGAAATATATGAGCACGTTCCTGCAAAATATGAAATCAAAGGAATTTCTCGGCGGCATCTCGCCTTCCATCAGGTTCAAGTACTGCACATCCACCATATCCCTTAGATGCTTCTTCACCAGAGCGAACCCCTCCCACCTGCCGGTACCCCTCTTGAATGCCGCCTTGACTATCGATGCGTCGAGCTTTTCGACATGTTCAAGCTTATATATGCCGCGCTCGGCGATTTCCAGAACGCGCCTCGAGACGTCGGTTGCGAGTATCTTTATGTCCCAGCCATGATTGGCGCCTAAGAACTCGCTTATCGTTATCGCTATGGTGTAAGGCTCCTGCCCTGTCGAGCACCCTGCTGACCAGCACCTGATTTTCTTATTCCCGGCCTTTGCCCTTACAGCGGTAAGCGCCGGCAGAAACTGCGTCTTTAAGAACTTGAAGTGGTCTGCCTCGCGGAAAAACGACGTTACGTTCGTCGTTATCGCGCTCGACATGTTCGCTATCTCGCTGCCGTCCAAGTCCTGTTCCTGGAGGTACTTGTAATACTCTCCAAACGATTTCAGCCCGAGCGCGCTGACCCTTTTCCTGAGGCGGTTTTTCAAAAGCTCCCGCTTATGCGAGCCGAGGTTCACGCCGACCGTGTCCTTTATCATGCGGCTTAGACGGTCGAACTGTTCTTCTGTGATTTCTATCTGTTCCATCATTTTTTATAATTTACGCAGGGCCGCCACTGAGGCGGCCCTGCCAAATACGATTAAAGACCTATTGATATGTTAATGCCGCCGTAAACTACCTGCCTGTCGCCGTCGAAGCTAAGCGCCCTTATGGCCCTTCCTGCGTCCTCGCCAAGCGGGAAGCTGTAAGCAACCTTCGGGGTTATGGTTACCTTGTCGTTAACCTTATATGGAAGATTTGCAGAGACCTCGCCATTATAGAGGCCGCTAAAGTCATCGACCTCTCCGTCACCGTCGTAATCGGTCTCCATCAAAGCATTGCCGAAGTTAAAGCCCGCAAGAGCGCCGAGCCCGAAGGAAAGCTTGGAAGTAAGCTCGAATGACTGGCTAATCGCAAGAGAGGCGTACCCGCCCTCGCCAAGGTCTATGTCGTGGTAATATGACAACGTCGGTGCAAGCGGAAGCTTAGAGGCCGAAAGCGTTACGTAAACCTCCTGGGAATCGTAATCAACATCGCCGTCGTCTATGCCGTAGTGTATGAAGCCAAGCGTAAGGCCGATGGGGCCGAGCTCTCTTACATAGCTCGCGGTATAATCGGTCTCTGTCATCTCGCCTCTTTCATTGTCATAATTCGACCAGAGATTGAACGAGTAATGACCGTCATATACTATAGTCGCAGAAGGCTGAATTACGCCTTCGTTGCCTCCGAGGTTCATCCCTCTCCATACGTACGTAGTGAGCCAATCAACAGAGCCAGAGGCCGTTGCCTCTGCCGCAGTCGCAACGCTACTACTTCCAAACATCATCACCACAGCTGCCGTAATCGTTACCAGTGTTCTCTTTAGCATGTTACCAGTATCCTTTCGTATGTGTTTTTAACTGCATTACAAGGCCCGTAAACTTAACGGGCCAAGCCTGTATTCTACGCCTGCTTCTCGCTTACAGATTCCCCTGCAGAGCCCACCATTACAACAAGCTTCTCGACCATGTCCTTAAGGGCATTGGCCTGAGAGGCAAGCTCCTCTGAGCTCGATGCCGTTTCCTCGGAATTGGCGGATATGGCCTGGGTAATCTTATCCAATTCGCCGATTGCCTTTGTCACCTGCCCAAGGCCCTCGCTCTGTTCCTTACTGGCCGTGGATATCTCGCTTACAAGGGCCTGCACCTTCCTGTTGCTCTCTACTATCAGGCGCAGCACATCGCCTGCTCCCTGCGCAAGCCTTGCGCCGTCCTTTGCCTTGTTAACCGAGTTTTCTATAAGAACGCCTGTTTCCTTGGCAGCCTCGCCGGACCTTCTTGCGAGGTTCCTTACCTCTTCTGCAACAACGGCAAAGCCCTTACCGTGCTCGCCTGCCCTGGCGGCCTCTACCGCGGCGTTTAGCGCCAGGAGGTTCGTCTGGAAGGCGATTTCGTTAATGACCTTTATTATATTGGAGACCTCAAAGCTGCTCTGGTTTATTACCTCCATTGCGTTCATCATGTGAGAAACGCTTTCCTCGCCTTTTCTCGCGGTATCAAAGGCAGCGGTCGCGAGCTTACTCGCCTCCTCGGCATTCCCTGCGTTCTGTCTGACCATCGACGATATTTCCTCGACCGATGCGCTTGTCTCCTCAAGAGAACTTGCCTGCTCGCTTGCGCCATTTGAGAGTTCCTGGCTCGCGGAGGTAAGGTGAGTAGCAACATCCGAAACACTCGATGCGCCGCTTCCGAGCTCTCCTACCATTGTTACGAGAAGCTTAATGACCGGATTGACGAAAAACACCCAGCCGAGCACGATTACGGCGACAACGGCCAACAACGAAGCAATAGTTATATAAAAAAATATATTCATGTGCGCCGCTGACTGCGTTTCATATATCACAACGGCCTTGTTCATCTCGTTGGTTATGGCCTGGCTCTGCTCAAGTATCTTCTTATACATCGTGAGATATTCCTGCGAATTGACCTTCTTGGTCACTATCTCGGATAAAAGGTCTTTATATCCGTTCCACATGCTCTCGACCTTTTTTAGCTGCGCCGTGAACTCGGGAACGTCGGATGGCGGCATCGCGTCGAACTTCGTCATGGACAGGTCTGTCGGCGCCTTGCCTCCCTCGATAAGGGCCTTGAGCGTTGCCTCGAAGACCTCGGCCGTCCTATTAAACGAAGCCGCATCGTTTCCGCCCGTCCTTGCAAAAAGCTCCTTGCCGAGCACAACGTCGTCGCTTATCGGGATGCTCACGACAAGTATACCCATCATATCGCCTATCTTGAAATCGCGCTTCGAGCTTTCCCTGTGGCCGTTATGGCAGCTCACGCACCCTTGAACGCTTGCGATATCCGCGGTCGCGTACCTCAAAACAAACTTGCCGTTATATTCCATAAACTCATAATATGGGGTTCCCGGGCTTTTCAGCAACGCCTCGAATGCCGTATTCTCGAACCTGTCTCTAAGGCCCTTATCCTTATTCAAATTCCATTTACTAAGAAGGTCTACCCAATATTCGCCTTTGGCATTAACAACGTCAGAGACCTCTTTTACGAATGTCGCCGGAAGCGGCACCGCGCCCTTTACATGCGCGTACTCCGACCTTGCGGAGAAACCTCCAAGCTCCTTCTCGAGCTTTCCAACGACCGCCTGCGCGTACTTTTTCCTGTCCTCGGCTATCTGAAGCGTTACTATGGAAGCCGCCTTAGTGGCCCCGAACTCCATCTGCCCTGCTATAAGCTCGCTTAAATACTCTTTTGTGAACTTCTGCACGAGCATTCGTTGCCTGCCAGCATAATTCACCAGCTTTGTATCCACCCTCTGATCTGCCGTGGATTTTATGATAATCAACGCGCTGACCACGCTGACTACCATCAAAAGCGCGAACAACACCAGAAACTTCTTCTTAAGCGTCCACTTCATTGTTGTCTTTCTTACCCTCCTAGTTGTTTTTCACTCTTGATGCACAACGCTTTCAATATGCTATGCCGGCCTGCGCCGGCACATAGCGCGGCGTCAATCGGCGAAAAACACGGATTCAGGAGTGTTATATCCCATTTCGCCCCGCGCTCTCTCTGTCTTTTTTACGGACAAAGAGAGCATTCGGGCGCGAAACGTCATTTTACATTACCCTCAAGGAGCCCTTAGAACTCCTTGAACTCGTCCTCGTCGTTCATGGGTATCTTCTTATCCATCATGGCCTTTGTCTTCTCAAGGCCATGCGTCTCTAAAGCGCCCTTGCCATTGCCTTTCTTCTGGGCTGCAACAGTCTTGTCTTCCTTTGCTCCGCCCTTCTTTATCACGTTATGGAGTGCCGATACGGCCGTCTTCCTGGCCCTTGTGGTAAAGCCCGTGCTTGAGGAAGCGTCGCCGCCCCTGTTACCCGAGCCGCCGGAACCGCCGACTATCTCGATAAGCGTTACAACCATGTTCTTTAATCCGTCGGACTGCGCCGAGAGCTCCTCTGCTGCGGATGCGCTTTCCTCGCTTGTCGCGGATATGGACTGCGTTACCTCGTCCATCTGGCTTATGGCCTTTGTCACCTGGTCAAGGCCGTCGCTCTGCTCTTTGCTTGCAGCGCTTATCTCGCTTACAAGGTCCTCGACCTTCTTCGAGTTCGTGACGATATCCTTTAGAACAGTGCCTGCCTCGCTTGCCCTTTCCGAGCCGTCCTTTGCCTTTGTGACCGACTGCTCGATAAGCCCTGCGGTCTCCTTTGCCGCCTCGGCAGACCTTCTTGCAAGGTTCCTCACCTCTTCTGCAACGACTGCGAAGCCCTTGCCGTGCTCGCCTGCTCTTGCCGCTTCTACTGCGGCGTTAAGCGCCAGGAGGTTCGTCTGGAAGGCGATCTCGTTTATGACCTTTATTATCTTCGAGACCTCTTCGCTTCCCCTGTTTATGTCCACCATGCTCTGGATCATGCTCTCAACCGTCTTTGCGCCCTTTTCCGCCGTCTCTCTTGCGGATATGGCGAGTTGGTTTGCCTGGTTCGAGTTATCGGCGTTCTGCTTGACCATGGAGAATATCTCTTCGAGCGATGCGCTCGTTTCTTCGATAGAGGAGGCCTGCTCGCTAGAGCCCTGAGAGAGCTGCTGGCTCGATGCTGAAAGCTGCTGCGATGCCTCTGCGACCTGCGAAGAGCCCTCGCCGAGCTGGTCTATTATCTTGTTTAGCGGCTTTGCAATCGAGCGCGCAACAAAGAACCCAAGTGCCGCGACTATAGCCGTTATCACGAGTATTACGATTATGGTTATGTATTGAAGCGTCTTAAGGGAGGCAAATGCCTCTGCCTCATCGACCTCGGCTATTATGCCCCACTTGAGCTCTTTTATGGTAATCGGCGCATAGGCGCTAAGCACAAGAGCGCCCCTATAATCCGGGATAATATGCACGCCGTCCCTGCCGTTTAAGGCCTCCTCCGCGCTCTTTGTATCTATCTTTAAGTTTAAGATACCGGTATCTTCCATATCTATCTGGGTTATCACGTCCTGGCTAATGTTACTGTCCTTTAGTGCCGCAAGGAACCCGGACTTATTTTCGAGAAAGAACCTCGATTCGCTCCTTAGAGTCTTATCAGTGCCTACGAGGTAGACCTCGCCCGAATCCCCGAGCCCGACTCCCTTCCAATTCTTCCCAAAGGCCATCTTCTCGCTTATGGTGCCAATTGGGAGCTGGAATATGAGCACCGCTATCATCTTATCGCCCTCGAACACAGGCGAGCCGGTAAAGGCCGCGGCAACCGTGTAGCTTGGAATATAGGCACCAAACGGAGATATCTCGAAATCCCCTTTCGCGTTCGCGGCTATGGCTTCCTTAAAGACCTCGGCAATGCCGGAGTCCGTGTACGGGCCGTTCTTCAGGTTCGTGCCGAAGTCGATTTCCTTTGCCGTCGAATAGAACACATTGCCTGTCTCCGGGTCTGCCATGAACACGTCGTAGTACCCATAAGACTCCATGAATGTCCTGATTGCCGGATGATATATGGCATGCGCGCGGCTGTAGTAGCTGCCATCCTCGGCCTTCATGAGGTTGCCTTTCTTTCCAAGGCCGTTATTGTTATTGGATATGTAATTATACTGCGCCACTACGGCGTTCTTATCCGCAGGGATAAGGCCGTCTATGTTTATCTTATCGGTGGTTCTTTTCTTTAGCTCGGAGGCAAAGTCGCTCGTATAATACCCCTTGACCGCATCGCGGTATCTCCTTAGCGTTTCCTCCGTTGCCCGAACGTCCGTGGCATACTGGTTAAAACCCTTCTTAAGCTCCCTTGCCGCCTCGACAAAGGTCGGGTTCTGGGCAGTTGCCGTTATATCGCCCTCACGCTCGGCAAAGTACCCGATGACCTCGCTCTTCTTGGCTTCCCTAAGAGAGATGAGCTGGTTCTGGGCAAGGTCGGTAAGAGACTTACTCGAATTAAAGTAGCTTATCAGCACCGCTATTACCATGGGCACGAGTCCCACGAGCAAAAACAGCGTAATCAGTTTTACGTTCAATGACATTTTCTGCAACATGTATTATATCCTCCGTATTCGCGTTATTAAGAGCGCATTATCAAGATGAACTTCCGTCCGTATATTATAAAGAAAGCCCTTTTGCTTTCGCCTTGTTGGGGACTTGCCCCGTTTAGTTGCCAGCGCTTCCGGAAAGCTCCTCGACCATATGGAGTTCCTCGGCAGAGAGCACCCTCTCTATATCGAGAAGGATTTTCGCCTTTTTGCCGGTCTTGCACATGCCGTAGATATAATCGGTCCTGACCTTCACGCCAAAGCTCGGCGCCGGGTCTATGTCGTCGCTCTTGATGTCGAGCACTTCGAGCACGGTGTCGATGATAACGCCCATCAGCACGTTCTTCACATCCACGACTATGATGCACGTTTCTTCTGTGTAGCTCGTCTCCTTAAGGCCAAACCGTAGCCTTAAGTCTATTACCGGTATTACCTTGCCCCTTAGATTGATGACCCCCTTTACGAAATCCGGGGTCTGAGGCACGGGCGTGATGTCGATGATGCCGATTATCTCGCGCACCCTCAAGACCTCGACCGCGTACTCTTCGCCGAAAAGCTGGAAGCTTAGGAACTTGCCTCCGCTTATCTGCTCCGAGCGTCCTCCCTCCGTCTGTTTCATCTCCGCGTTCATGTTTTACCCTCCTTCGTTTGTAGTACGGTTAATCCCTTAGCCTATGGTAATGTCCATAAGCCCGCTTATATCCAGAATAAGCCCTACCCTGCCGTCCCCGAGGATAGTGCACCCGGAAACGCCCTTTACTCCCTTTAGCATGTCGCCAAGGCTCTTTATGACGACGTGCTGGTTGCCGATGATATCGTCAACCATGATGCAGCACCTTCTGCCCTCGCTCTCGACCAGTATGAGGATCGCCTCGTCAGGCCTTTTCCTCGCGCCCGGTATCGCGTAGAGCTCATGGAGCTTAACAAGCGTGTGGAAGGCGTCTCGCACCTTAACAACCTCGCCCCTCGAGTCCACGTTCGTTATCTCGTTTAGCGCGGGCCTGAAAGACGTTTCTATGGAAAGTGTCGGGATTATGTACCTCTCCTCGCCGACTCTGACGAGCATGCCCTCGATGATTGCGAGCGTTAAAGGAAGCTTTATCGTAAAAGTAGAACCCTTGCCAAACTCTGTCGAGACCTCGACCTTGCCCCTTAGGTTCTCGACCCCGCGCTTTACGGCATCTAACCCAACGCCCCTGCCGGATATGGAGGTTATCTCCTCTGCGGTAGAGAACCCCGGCTCGAATATAAGCGAGATGACCTGCTGGTCGCTAAGCCCGGCATCGGTCGTTATGAGCCCCTTTTCGATTGCCTTCTTGGCAACGCGCTCTCTCGATATGCCCTTGCCGTCGTCCTTTACCTCTATGACGACGTTACCGCCCCTGTGAAAGGCATTCAGTTCGACCTTGCCCTTGGCATCTTTCCACGCAGCCGCCCTGTCAGCGGGCTTTTCTATGCCGTGGTCAACGCAGTTCCTTATAAGGTGCATTAGCGGGTCGCCTATTTCGTCTATTATGGTCTTATCGACCTCTGTCTCTTCTCCGAATATCGTAAAGTCGATTTCCTTGCCAAGCTCCTTCGATACATCCCTTGCAACGCGCGAGAGCTTCTTGAAGGTCTGCTCGAGCGGAAGCATCCTCATGCCCATGACCATGTCCTGGATGCCGCTTGTTATGCGAGTAAGCTGGGCGATGTTTCTGTCGAGCCTCGTATCGGAAACACCCATTATGGCAAGGTCCTGTGTTACCTGCGACTGCGCAATGACGAGCTCTCCGACCATATCGACGAGGTTATCGAGCCTTACCGGGTCTATTCTAAGCGCCGCGGCCCCGCCCCTGGCGTCCTGACGCCTTTCCATGACGCGCACGCCGCCGCTTGACGCGGTAGACGCCGTGGCGCTAACGGTCTGCTCGAGAATTTCCCTTGTGACGACTCCTACGTCAAGAAGCGCCTCTGCAAGGGCGAAGCTCCTTACGTCTGCGCCCTTACGCCTTGAATCTATAAAATCGGTTATGGCCTTGTCTACGTGGGAGGTGAGCACACTCTTTATTTCGTCGAGCGCGGCATCGAGCCTGCCGACATCTTCCACCTTAAGAGCCGCGCCCTCGACATACACGTTCTCCATTATCATGCAAAGCGGCGAAGATATGGACTCCAAATCCCGAAGCCCGAGCACCGAGGAGGTGTCGCAGATGTTGTGGAAGAAGCGGTAAACCTTTTCAAGAGATTCTCTATCCGACGGCTCGTTTGCAAAGAATATAAGATTATCCCTGACCGCCTGTATGCCTTTCTCTATTTCCGTGCGGAAGGCATTGATGGTCTTTTTCTTTACCTCGTCCTCAACGCTTGCCGCTCCGCTCTCCTCTGTCCAGAACGGGTCCGCCTCTATTCCAAAATGCTCTGTCAGCTCCGCAGGAGTAAGCTGATGGAACGAGACCTCGCCCATGCCCGCGGCAACGTCGAAGAGGGCGCTTACCTCCCTGACCCCGAGTTTCGAGGCATACAGCGCGCATACCTTGCCAAAATACAAGTGCGCGGGGTCGAGGTCGGCAAGCTTTGGCACCTCGTCCCAGATAACATTCGCGGCAAGAAGCTCTCCGTCGGAGCCAAGCCCCTTAAAGAACCTTAGCGGGTCAACGCCGCTCTTCATGCACTCTTTATCGAAATCTATGCAAATCTGGTAGAGCCGTAGTCCTATCTCGACAGATGCCTTGACCTTGTCCTTTGCAATTGCGGCCTTGTTGGCCATGAAGTCCGCGTCTACGCCGCAGTCCTTGATGGCAACGCCGCCGGACTCTGCCTCTGCCCCTGCCTCCGCAGCCGGCAAAAACCCCTTTATCTTGGATTCGAGAACCGCGAAGTCGTAGGAATCCACCTGCTCCCCGGCCTCTACCCGCTCATAGGATAATTTGGTGTAATCGAGGCACTCGAGAAGAAGGTCTATAATCTCTGTTGTTACCGTAAGCTCGCCGCTTCTTAAATAATCGAGGAGGTCTTCCTGCGCGTGCGTGAAATGCTCGAGCGCCTTGTGCCCGTAAAGCCCCCACGAGCCCTTAAGCGTGTGGACGCGCCTGAAGATGGTATTGAGTATCTCCAGATCCGACGGGCTCTTCTCAAGGTCCAAAAGAAGAGAGTCCAAGGCCTCGAATATCTCGTTAGCCTCTTTAGCTATAGCGTCTTTAAGCCTGTCAATCTCTGTAGCCATATACCCTGGTTTTAAAAATAGTATTTTTCGAAATTGCGCGGCCCGCAGCACTTATATCAAATCAAGATACCCCGGGGGCGCAAACCGGCTGCACAACCTTACGGACAAACCTTTTTTACGGTAGCTATGAGCTGATCGGGCTTAAACGGCTTCACGACCCACCCGGTTGCCCCGGCCTTCTTGCCTTCTTCCTTTTTCTCCGCCTGAACTTCGGTCGTAAGGACGATTATCGGCGTATAGGTGTATTTCGCGTTCTTTCTCACCTCGCCTATGAACGTAAGACCGTCCATGTTGGGCATGTGCACGTCGGTAATGATGAGATGCACTTTTTCGAGCCCCTTCAACTTTTCGAGCGCATCCATGCCGTCTACCGCGGTGACGACCGTGTACCCGAACCTCTCGAGTGTGGTGGATATTGTCCACCGCATGACCTCGGAGTCGTCGATTGCCAGAATAGTCCTTGCCATTTTTCCTCCTCCTACTGTTTGATACGAAACGCCGCTTATCTCTCCACCCGATGTCAACATGAGCACACCTCCACTGGTCACAGTAACGAGAACGAGAACAACCCACCGTCGCCACAACAACAAAAAATCAAAACGGCGCGAAAGGAAAACCGCGCCGTCAAAAAACTAGATACTAAGGCACATTAACTTGAATTCTTCCTGGACAGTAGGCCGTAAGCCGCTTCCGGAAAAAACCAACGTGTCGAATGTGGCCTTTGCGCTGATAACTACCTGTATAGCGGGGGTTGAAAGGGACTCGACCGATGACAGGTCGAGGTTGACACTTGTGACACCTTTACCTTGAAGCTCGAGAAGTGCGTTTCTCAAGTCAAGCGCGTCGTAAATGTCTATCTCCGAGCCTTCGAAGATAACAGTATTTTCTTCTACCTTAATGCCCATAACATCCCACAGTCGCCGCAGTAAATTTGCCAAAGCAAAATAGAACAGTCGCGTTGTATTATAATAATTGCACGATTTACGCTTTGTCGTAAACGCGCAATGCAGTCATGGTCACGAAAGTAAAACAGCAAAATAAAAAACTACTCAAAAAGGCAAGGGATAATTATACAACCTTATCTACATTTGTCAAGTCTCAAAAAAGGCTGTACTTGAATTGATTCTAAAACCACGATAAAATGCTTTACAGGCATTGCACATACGAAGATTTTGAAAAAAACTTTTTTATTTTTGCCGCATATAACGACCCGGGATCTGCCGCATAGCATGCGAAATACGGCCATAAAAAAACAAAAAACCGGTTTTACGCCGCATCCGGAACTAAAACGCCGCTTGGACGGGCTCTACAAGACCTACGGCAGCGAGTATCTCGCCTCCGACCCGCTCTATTTTCCGCGGCTCTTTAAGGCCGACAAAGACCGCGAAATAGCAGGACTTATCGCAGCCTCGCTCGCATACGGACGGGTTGCGCAAATCAAGAAAAGCATCTCGAGCGTGCTTGACATAATGGACAACGAGCCTTATGCTTTTACCATGGCTTTTGACCCGAAACGAGGTCAAAAGCTCTTCTCCGGCTTTAAGCACCGCTTCAACGATTCGCGCGACATCTCGTGCCTCATATATTATGCCAAACAGATGATAAAAAACTCTGGCTCCATAGGCGGCTTTTTCAAGGAGGGAGTTCTATCGAAAAACGAGGACATGAAGGCGTCTCTATCCTCCTTTGTAAAATATACGCTTACACTCGACTCCGAGCCCATATACGGCAGAAAAAAACTTCCTGAAAAGGCCGGTGTGCGTTTCTTTTTTCCGTCCCCGGAGGACGGCAGCCCGTGCAAGAGGCTAAACCTCTATCTTAGGTGGATGATACGAAAGGACGACGGCCTGGACTTCGGTATATGGAAGTTCATCGAGCCCTCGAAGCTCATTATGCCGCTCGATACCCACGTTGCGCGCATCTCGCGGCTCCTCGGGCTAAGCAAAGCCCCGGCAGCCTCCTGGCGCATGGCAGAGGAGGTAACTGCCGCGCTAAGAACGCTCGACCCCAGGGACCCTGTGAAATACGACTTCTCGATTTGCAGGCTCGGGATACTTAGCGAGTGCCCGAGCAAAAGAGACGTTAAAAAATGCGGCCTCTGCGGCATCAAAGACGTCTGCATCGTAAAGTAGGCGCCAACTTACGCATTGACAGCTGCGCTTATTGTAAGGTAACATCCTGATAAGACAATAAAACCATGCGCATACAAGAAGCATACGACCTTATAAAGGGCGACTTTGCCATTGCCGAAGAGGGCCTTGCAAAGAACCTCACCAGCGGCATGCACCTGGCCGACAAGGTGGCGACCTACGTCTTGAAGAACGGCGGCAAGCGCATAAGGCCGCTAATACTGCTTCTCTCGAGCCGCATGGCAGGCTACGACGGAAGTAAGCACACGGACATGGCCGTGGTCGTCGAGTACATACACACCGCCACCCTTCTCCACGACGACGTGGTCGATAGCGCCGAGAAACGGCGCGGCAAGCCGTCTGCGAACGTCGTTTGGGACAACTCAACGAGCGTGCTTGTCGGCGACTACCTTCTCTCTCGCGCATTTTCAGTTGCAGTAACGGCCGAGAGCCTCGAGATACTCAAAGTCCTTGCCGAGACAACGGCCCTGATGGCCGAGGGCGAGGTGCTGCAGCTCGTAAAGATGGCCGACCCCGGCATAACCGAGGACGACTACTTAAGAATAATCACATCGAAGACTGCTGCGTTATTCTCGGCCTCGTGCCGAATACCTGCCATACTTGCGGCAGCGGACAGGGAAAGGAAAAACGCCCTTGCCTCCTACGGCATGAACCTCGGGGTAGCGTACCAGCTCGTTGACGACTCCCTTGATTACGTCTCTACAGACGAGAACATGGGCAAACCCACGGGCAACGACCTTAAAGAGGGCAAGCTCACGCTCCCTCTAATAAAGGCCTACAGGGACGCATCGGAGAGGGAAAAAGCAGTCATAAGAAACGTGCTCGAGACAAACGGGGTTCCTGTTAAGCGCGACGTGGAAACGGTCTTCGAGATAATAAAGGAATACCGCGGCACAGAGAGAACGCTCGAACTTGCAGAGGCCAGGATAAAAGCGGCAAAGGCCGCATTGGACATCTTTGCCCCGACCCCGGAGAAGGCAGCGCTCGAGGCTGTTGCCGACTTCGTACTTCAAAGAAACCACTAAGACGCGGGCAATGGAATGCCGGCGAAAACTTCCTCCAAAGACACATCCGAAAAAGCGCAAAAAATACTTGCCGCGCTGAAAAAAGAAATCGCTGGCGCAAAAATCGCCCTTGCCTTCAAGACCCCTCTCGAACTGCTTATCGCGACAATCCTCTCGGCCCAGTGCACGGACGAGCGCGTAAACAAAACAACTCCGGAGCTCTTTAAAAAATATAAAACCGCCAAGGACTACGCGGCAGCGGACATAAAGGAACTGGAAAAGCTGATTTCGTCAATCAACTTCTTCAGGAACAAGGCAAAGTCCATAAAGGCCTGCGCGCTAAAACTTGTCAGCGATTTTGGCGGCAGCGTGCCAAAATCAGTCGAGGAACTGACAACACTCCCGGGGGTAGGAAGAAAGACCGCGAACGTGGTGCTCGGCTCTGCCTACGGCATACCGGCGCTTGCAGTGGACACGCATGTAAAGAAGGTAACGCAGCGGCTCGGGCTTACAGCAAACGACGACCCGGACAAGATAGAGGAAGACCTCTGCGCCCTGATACCGGAAAAGCTATGGACAGACGCAACCACCCTCTTCATACTGCACGGCAGAAAAACATGCAAGGCAAAGAACCCTCTTTGCGAAGAATGCGCCGTAACCGCGCTTTGCGATTATTATAAAAAGGCCTGAGCAACCAGACAAAAGAGACGCGGCCTAAAAACCGTATTCCTTTTCAACGCGGCAGACGCGCACTTTGAAAGATTTGTACCACTTCGGCGCCATCTCCTGCACGGCCTTATGCTCGGCATTGGCCTTCCACGCGGCTATGGATTCCAATGACTCCCAGTACGATACCGATATGCCGACATCCTGCCTTGCCGTCTCGAAGCCCAGAAAGCCGGGCTGAGTTTTCGCAAGCTCAAGCATTAGCGAAGCTGCACTGGCGTAACCGTTGTCGCCGTCTTTTCTTACGGAGGTGAAGATAACGGCGTAGTAAGGAACGCGCTTAGGAGGACTCACTGAAACCTTCCTTAATTCTTGGCAAACGCCAAAGAACTAGTAACGCCCATACATTGAATAATAAGCATAACCCTATCCATGCATACTGACTACGTCTTCTTTTCTTTGCCATAAAAAAACCGATTACCGCCGAAGGCACCGCAAAAAGCAACAGCCCCACCATATTCACAACCTTAAACTTCCACTCATCCATTAACCTGATTTTTTCGATAAGTTCCGCAACATATCGTGCCCCACCGAAATAAAACCCCCATAAACCCATCCCCAAAAACAGCGCTACAAAAAGACCTGCAATCCAAATTCCTCTATTTTTGGGCATGAATTTTACGTTATTCATCACACACCACTATCGTTTACCATCTCGAACCGTCAAGTTTTGTGCCAAGCAAGCCACCTAACATTATTCAAAGCGGCAAGTTGGCCGTCAGGCGAGGCGCGCAAAATTTTTGACCGCAGGCGTATTTTGTAATACGTCGAGGATCAAAAATTTTTGCGCAACGAAGCATCACGGCCAAATCGCCGCTTTGCTACAAGAGAAACTTTCCGGCATCTATAATGACAATCTCGCGGCCGTCCTTTGTAACGACCAGCGTCGGAGAAAAATAGACAAAATCCTGATGAAACGGCACCCGTACCGTGCCGCCGAAGGTGGAGTTGTCGCCAAATGCTATATGTATGGTGCCAAGTATCTTCTCGCTCTCGAGCACGTTTGCCGGGTTCACGGCCTTTTCATTCGTGCCAACACCCAGCTCCGCTATATTGCCGAATAACGGGTTCTTTGCAAACGCAGAGCGAAGCTCCTCTACATACGGCTCGTCACCCTCGACCTTAACGGCCCTGCCTTCTTTCACAGTCACCTTTATCGGAGACGCGAGCTTCCTTGTCGGCGCCCATTCGATAACGAGCGTACCCTCTGCCGTGCCCTCTACCGGCGCTGCAAAGGCCTCACCGGCAGGAAGGTTACTGAAAGACCCTGGAGCGGTGATAATCCCGGTATCAGGCTTTACAGGGCGGCCTTTTATGGAAAACGTAATGTCAGTTCCGTTTTTGCTCTTTACGTTTACCTTATCCGCGCCTATCATAGTATCCGCAAGCTTTACTGTACGTTCGTTTATCTTTGCCCAGTCCGCTGTCATCACGCCCGAGAGCATGGACTCTTCAAATAGCGGCATGCTCGCGTACCTGATGCCTGCGAAGCGGTTACATAGGTCGCGAAACTTCGTATGGCTTGTGGAATAATTGGGGAGCGCGACGATGCAATTCACTGCCTCTGCCTTATGCTCTGCTATCACGTCCTCGGCCTGTTTAATTGCCTCGGGGGTTGCGGTCTTTTTTAGAAGCGGCCCGAGTATACCGGCCATCTCGAGCTTCTTTGCGGCGTTTACGCCAAATGCCGCCTTCCAGATGCGGGCCGGGGGCTCTGTGCCGTGGCTCCCTGTTGAAGGGAACTCAATATACTCGACTGCCGCGAACTTTTTCCCTGCCTCTGCTATAAGAGCGGCAACGCGGCGCGAGCCCTCGCGCCTCTCCCGTTCATCGGTGCCGATATTTTCTTCGTCCCGGACAATATCCGAGAACACGAGCACGCGCTCGGTTTTCTTGACGCCGAGGTTCACGGTAAATATGTTGTCTATTGCTATAGCCGCGTTCTTATCCATACCAAAAACTATATCCGCGCCGCTTGTTTTTGTCAACACAATCGCGCCGTAAAGAAAAATCGATAAAAAACCTTTTGACATCCGTGCTGCATCTGGTAAGATTTTTTCTCTACAAAAAGAAAGGCAGCAGCATCGGCAAACATGGAACTCCTGAAAACCCCCTTATACGAAGAACACAAAAGGCTAAAGGCCCGCATGGTGCCCTTTGCCGGGTTCGAGATGCCGGTACAGTACACGGGCGTAATAGAGGAGCACACGGCAGTAAGGGAAAAGGCCGGGCTCTTCGACGTAAGCCACATGGGCGAGATAGAGATATCCGGGGAAAGGGCACTCGAGGCGGTGGAGCTACTTACCACCAACAACGCCACCTCCATAAAAAATAACCAGTGCCAGTACAGCATCCTCTGCAACCCCGAGGGCGGCGCTGTGGACGACATAATAATATACCGCTTTAACGAGCATAAGTTCATGTTCTGCGTAAACGGCTCGAACGCGGCAAAGGCCCTTCTATGGATACAGAAGATGGCAGCGAAGTTCACGACCGTTAAGGACCTAAGCTCCTCGTACGGACAGATAGCAATACAGGGCCCGCTTTCGGAAAAGATACTTTCAAAGGCGCTTGGCATGGACCTCTCGGGCCTTAAATACTTCCGCTTCATGACAACTGCGGCAAAGCCCTTTACCTCTGAGGCCATAATATCGAGAACCGGCTACACCGGCGAGGACGGCTTCGAGATATATCTCTCAACTGCCGACACTCCTATGCTCTGGAGGCTTCTCCTTGAAACAGGCTCACCCATGGGGCTTATGCCATGCGGCCTTGGGGCAAGGGATACACTAAGGCTCGAGGCAGCGCTCCCTCTCTACGGCAACGAACTCGACGAAGTGACCACTCCCGTGGAGGCCGGGCTTACGCGCTTTATAGATATCAATAAGCACGGCTTTGTCGGCAGGGACAAGCTCTCAAAGCAAATAGCAGAAGGCCCGGGTAAAAAACTCGTTGCCATCGAGATGATAGAGGACGGCATCCCGAGGACAGGCTACAGGGTGCTTACAAAGGACGGTTCTCCTTGCGGTAAAATTACAAGCGGGACATTTTCGCCGACACTTAAGAAGGCCATAGCCCTTGCGTACGTAAGCGCCGACGAAGCGGCAATAGGCACAAAGCTTGCCATAGAAATCCGCGGCAAGGCAAAAGCGGCTACAGTATGCAAACTGCCCTTCTACAAAAGGGCAAAGGCCGTGTAAAGGGATTTTTTCGGACGAGTGATTTTTTATTTGATTTCCGTTTTGGTTTGGACTAAGCTAAAAAGCACACGAAGAAGCGAGTAAACTGCAGCAAAAAGCAAGGAGGAGTTGCACAATGGATTTTCCGAAAGATTTGAAGTACACCAAGGAACACGAATGGGTCCGCGAGGAGGGCGATGTCGTGGTAATCGGCATAACCGATTACGCGCAGGACTCGCTCGGTGACGTCGTATTCGTCGAGCTTCCGGAAGAGGGCGCAAGCCTCACGGCCAGCGAGCCGTTTGGAGTGGTAGAATCGGTCAAGGCGGTTTCCGACCTCTACAGCCCGATAAACGGCACGGTCCTCGAGGTAAACGACGCGATAGTCGACAGCCCCGAGACCATAAACGACGACCCGTACGGCGAGGCATGGATGCTCAAGGTTGAGCCGGCCGACAAGAGCGAACTAAAGGATCTTCTCTCGGCAGACGAGTACAAGGCCTACGTCGAAGAAGAAAAATAACTTGGCAAGCAAGACAGTAACCCCCTACATCCCGCACACCGAGGGCGACATCCGCCGCATGTGCGAGGCCGCAAATGTCGGCTCGATAGACGAGCTCGTAAAGAGCGTTCTTCCCGAGAAGCTTCGCTTAAAAAGCGGCCTTAAGCTCCCCAAGGGACTAAGCGAGCAGGAACTAAAGGCGCATGTCGAAGGCGTTTCGTCGAAGAACAAGGGCGCAAACGCAATCAAATCATTTCTTGGCGCAGGCGCGTACAACCACTATTCTCCGGCAGCGGTAAACCACATATTACTCAGGTCCGAGTTTTTTACCTCGTACACGCCCTACCAGCCCGAGGCAAGCCAGGGCACGCTGCAGGCGATATTCGAGTACCAAACACTTATCTGTCAATTGACGGGGATGGACATCTCAAACGCCTCCTTATATGATGGCGCCAGCGCTACTGCCGAGGCAGCCCTCATGGCACGCCGCGTCACAGGCAGAAACAAGGTCGTTATAGCAGGCTCGGTGCATCCGGAGTACCGCGAGACCACACGCACATACCTCTACGGCAGCGATGAAACGCCTCTCGAAGCCCCCTTTGACACAAAAACAGGATTACTTGACATAAAGGCTGCAGAGGCGGCACTTGACGACGCCGCATGCCTCATCATACAGAGCCCGAACTTTTTCGGGACAATAGAAAATGTAAAAGAGCTTGCCGAACTCGCGCACTCGAAAGGCGCGCTGCTCGTAGTGGTCATATCAGAGGCCCTTTCCATGGCGTTTCTAACGCCAGCAGGAGAGCTTGGCGCTGACATAGTGGTCGGCGACGGCCAGTCGTTTGGCAACGCCCTTTCCTACGGCGGGCCTTACCTCGGGTTCATGGGCCTAAGCGGCAAGTTTACGCGCCAGATGCCAGGGCGCGTTGTCGGCGAAACGGTAGACAAGACCGGCAAGCGAAGCTTCTGCCTGACTTTCGCAACAAGAGAGCAGCACATCAGAAGGGAAAAGGCCACGTCCAACATCTGCACAAACCAGGGGCTTGCGGCCCTTGCGTGCTCGGTGTACCTGGCGCTTCTCGGGAAAACAGGGCTCATGGAGCTTGCCTCGCTAAACATCGACAAGGCCGAGTTCCTGAAGAAAAAACTTAGCGCCATCAAAGGCGTTGAAATAGCATTTTCCTCCGACACCTTTAACGAATTCGTCATAAGAACAAAAAAGAACCCGGAAGTAATACTTGCCGCGCTAAAAAAGAAAAACATCGTCGGCGGCCTGGCGCTAAAGAGGTTTTACCCTGAAATGAAGAGCCACATCCTCGTTACCGCTACGGAGATGAACACCGCAGCAGATATCGAGGAATTCGCGCGCGAACTGAAAAGGGTTTCGTAAGCATATGGGCAAACTGCTTTTTGAAAAAACATCCAAAGACCGCAGGGGCGTCGAGCCTGTAGCACCGGACGTGCCGCGCTCAAAAGCGTCGTCGCGCCTTAAGGGGCTCATGCGCGAAGACATCGCCGGGTTCCCGGAGCTTGGCGAGGTGGATGTTGTACGCCACTATACGCTTCTCTCGAGAAGGAACTTCGGCGTTGACTCGAACTTCTACCCGCTTGGCAGCTGCACCATGAAGCACAACCCGAAGATAAACGAGGACCTCTGCCGCCTTCCGGGCTTTGCCGCGCTGCATCCGTATTCTCCGGAAGATTTGTCGCAGGGCGCGCTCGAACTGATGAGCAGGCTCGAAGGTTACCTTTGTGAGGTAACGGGCATGGACGCCGTAACGCTGCAGCCTGCCGCAGGCGCGCACGGCGAGTTCGCCGGAATGCTGCTTATAAAGAAGTACTTCGAGGATAAAAAGGAAAAAAGGACAAAGGTCCTTATCCCGGACACTGCGCACGGCACAAACCCGGCAAGCGCAAACCTTGCGGGGTTCAAGGTCGTAAAGATATCGTCGGAGGGAAGCCCTGTCATAACCACAGAGAGCATCAAAAAGGCCATGGACAAAGAGACCGCGGCCCTGATGCTTACGAACCCCAACACGCTTGGGCTTTTTGAAGAACATATAATGGAGATCGCCGAGGTCGTGCACTCCATGGGAGGGTTTGTTTACTGCGACGGCGCTAATCTTAACGCCCTCATGGGGCTTGCGAAGCTCGGGGCAATGGGCGTGGACCTCGTGCAGCTCAATTTGCATAAGACCTTCTCGACCCCGCACGGAGGAGGAGGCCCGGGCTCAGGCCCCCTTGCCGTAAAGAAAAAGCTCGAGCCGTACCTGCCGGTGCCGAGGATAATTGAAACAAAGGGCAAATACTCGCTGAAATTCGATTCGAAGAAAACAATTGGCCGCATGAAGGCCTTCTACGGCAACTTCGCCATGATGGTGCGCGCGTATTCATACATAAGGCGCATGGGCCCGGAAGGGCTAAAACGCGCAAGCGAAACGGCCATACTCTCGGCCAATTACATAAAGGAAAAGCTCAAGGGAGACTTCCACCTCCCCTTCGACAGGCCATGCATGCACGAATGCGTGTTCACGCATAAGAGACAGGCTGAAAAGGGTGTGGTGACGCTCGACGTCGCAAAGGCCCTCATAGATAAGGGCATACACCCGCCGACAGTCTACTTCCCGCTCGTAGTCGATGGCGCGATAATGATAGAGCCAACAGAGACCGAGAATATAGAGACCATAGACTGCTTCATACGTGCCATGCAGGATATCGCAAAAAGAGCGGAAACAGACCCTGAGTCCCTTAAAAACGCCCCGAAGACAACCGGCACGGAGAGAGTCGACGAGACAAAGGCCGCAAGAGAGCCTGTGCTTCGCTGGAGTAAGAAGGCCTAACGCCCGGGCACTGGCGCTACGAGCCTGTACTCGAAGTTCCCGTTTATCTGTATATCCTCGACATCGAAATCCTTTGGAAAGGGATTAAAAGGCGCCGCGAGCTTTATCGCCGTAACCGCAGCGTCATCGAGCCCCGGATAATTGGACGACCTTACGACCTTAACATCCTTTACCGCGCCGTCCTTGCCTATCACGAATACTACGGAAAGAGCCCCCTGCTCCCCTCTCTGTATCGATGCCCCGGGATACTCCCAGTAAAGCTCTATCCTGCGTTTTAGGTTCAGCATATAACGCTGGTACTTGCTTTCCCCGGTATTTAGACTAAGCGTCTTACCGGTCTCTCCCTTATGCTCCGAGGCCTCGTACTTTCTCGATAGCTCGGCAAGGCGCGTATCGGTCGGGAACAGCACGGGCGCGTTCTTTTTCTTTTCCCTGGAAGCGGTCTCTTTGGATGGCATGTCGCCGGGCTTTACGGGCTTTGCCTCAGCAGAGCCTTCGGCAGGCCTTGCCTCTGAAAGAGCGCGGGATGGGGGAGGTGTTGGCGAGGCCTTGGACTTGTGCGGCACGGTCTCCTTTGTAACGGTATTGTCCCTGTCGGCAACATACTTAACCTTATCGGGCCTGATGTTTTTACCTGCGGCCTGCGGCGGTATATCCACGACCTCTACGACTACAGGAGGTTCAGGCGGCCTGGGCGCTGCAGGAAAAAGCCAGGCCGCAGGCAACAGCCCTTTTGGGGTAAAAAAGGCAAGGTAGGCGATGAGCGCGTGCGCCACAAGGGAGGCGGCAAAGTACGCGCCGAATCTATCGAACGTTTTGGTTGACATCCGGCGCCCTTCCGTCTATATTGACACTATACGCACGCCTGTTTTTAAAAAGCACGGCTGCTCAAAAAATACGGAGCCAATATAATGCCCAATATCGGCATTTGGGAACTGATCCTCATAGTAGTAATAATACTTCTTCTCTTCGGGGCAAACAAGCTTCCTGCCATAGGCACGGCACTTGGCAAGGCCATCAAGGACTTTAAAAAGGCCGCCTCCGGCGAAGAAGAGCGCGGCAACGCAAAGCCCGCCGACAAATCCGAAGAAAAGAAAAATTAGGCGCCGCCCTTATCGGGGGAATTTAGCAGCGCCTTCAAAAGATCTACGGCCGACATCCTTACCTGCGGGTGCAGCGTCTTATCCCCGGATATCATCCTCAAATCCTGTTCCATCATGAAATCAAGAAGCGAAATCGAAATGCGCGGCGGCGTGTACGGGTTCTGCACAAGGGACTTCTGCACGTTATAGCGCTTGGACCATTTCCTGTGCACGGCCAGGAGCTTTAGTATCCTGGGCGAGTTCGGACGCTTCGATGAAATTTTTAGCACCTCTTTTTCCGTTATCCTCGGGTTGTCGAGAAGATACCCTATGACCATCGGGTCCGGGTCGGATAAAAGCCTGTCAAGATTGTCCTTTATGTTGGTCTTGGCAAGCGATCTTCTCTCTCCAAGCGAGATGAACTCCATCTTGGCCTCTTCCTCTTCGGCATACCCTCCAAACCCCTTTTTATGCGCGGGCAAATCGGTGAACAGGCGCCCCGCCCTATAGAAGCCGAGTTCGAGAGAGGCCATATAGGCGCGGCGAAACTTCTCTATTCCGAGCATGTCTGCAAGGGCCGCCGGATCCACGAGCACGTTCTTTACGGCGCGCACCGCGGCGTTATCCCTGTCTTTTCGATACAAAGACTCAAGCACGTGCGCAACGCCCTCAGGCTCGAGCTCCTTCAAGCGCACGCACAGCATCTCTCTGCGCATCTTGTCCTCGGGCAAGGACTCGACGTCGCGAAGTATCAGGGCAAGTATTTCCTCGGGGCTTTCCATAAGACAAAAAGAACGTACGTTACGCAATGCCGTGGCGGGAGGGGCAAAAGCGCAGGTGCCGCGTCAATACACTATTTCGACGGTTGCGCTTGCGGCATCCTCGCCTATGCCGGCAAACACTACCGTAAAATGCATGGTCCCTTTGGCCGGAACCTTGCTCGTAAGCCTCCTACCGGAGAGCTCCTTGTTTATCTCGGCCAGAGGCAGCGTCCTTAGCGTCTCTTCCGTTATAAGGCCGGTTGGGCTCGCGGACTGCTTTTTAATGACATTCTTATCGATGCCTTTAATAACGACCCTTATGGCGCCGACCTCGACATCTTCCTCTACCATGCTCTGCACCTCGCCGTCGAGCACAAGCAACCTGCCGACATCCGGGTTGACATTATCCACGTACGAATATTTAAGGCTCTTGAAAGCTATCGGCGGCCCTTCGTCCTTGACGCCGCCGGTGAGGGCTGTTATGCGCTTCACTACGGGGTCGAGGAAACCCTGCGTATATAAGAACGCTGCGCCGCCTATCACGGCAAGGATAAGAACTATGGGAATAATCTTCTTCAATTTATCTCCTCCTATCGGAAATGAAAACTTCTTTGCTGGTTTGGGGGAGACCGTTTCTTCGGCAGCCGCGCCTGCCGCTTCTTCGCCAAAAAGATCTTTCTCTCCCGTAGCGGTTTCCGTATCGAGGTGCGTATCGGCCTTCTCATCGGCCCCGAAGCCGCCGGCAAAAAGCGTTTTCTCGGACTCGCCTGGCGCAGCCGTTGCCTTTGCCGCGCCGGATTCGCCAACGGTAAACATAACCGTAGATTCGGAAGAAGGCCCGGCGCTATCGGCAGCCTCGAACCCAAACGATGGGCCCTTCGATGCAGCGGAAGGCGTCTCGCCAAACGACGGGGGTTCTCCAAAAGACGGGGTTTCGCCAAAAGACGGCGTATCGCCAAACGAAGGAGTTTCTCCAAAAGATGGGGTTTCGCCAAAAGACGGCGTCTCGCCAAACGAAGAGCCCTGGCCCGAATCCGTAGCGCCGCCTGCGCCCATGTCAAACGACGGGGCCTCTGCCTGGCCGGAGCCAAAACTCACCTCGCCAAACGAAGAGCCCTGGCCCGAATCCGCAGCGCCGCCTGCGCCCATATCAAAGGACGGGGCCTCTGCCTGGCCGGAGCCAAAACTTAGGTCCCCATAAGATGACCCCTGATCAGACTCAGTGGCAGCGCCGCCTGCGCCCATATCAAACGACGGGGCCTCTGCCTGCCCGGAGCCAAAACTTATGTCCCCATAAGATGACCCCTGATCAGACTCAGTGGCAGCGCCGCCTGCACCCATATCAAACGATGGGGCCTCTGCCTGCCCAGAGCCGAAACTTATGTCTCCGTAAGACGAACCTGCTCCCGCTTCTTCGCCGCCTGCACCTGCGCCCGCATCAAAAGAAGGCGCAGAAGGCTGCTCCTGCTGAGATTGCTCCTGCGGCGGCTGCTCCTGTTCTTCCTCAAACTCTATGCCACCGAATGCCGGGGCCTCGGGTGTAGCATCTTTTCTGACAATAAAGTAGTTCTGACATTTAGAGCATTTTACCTTAACGCCCTTATCGCCGACCTTGTCGTCGCTTATTCTAAACTTGGCTTGACATTTATCGCACTGTATAATCAAAAACGCACCCCTTAAAGGCCTTGGCCACTCGCTCTAACTTATCAATTTATTTTAACATATTTTATAAATTTAACATATCTCAAAACCGGACTCAAGTAAAGGAATTTTTCCTGCTTTGTACCCGTTTTTTTACGGCTTGACAGCATCGCGCCTTATAGCTATGCTTAAAGCTGACAAATCGGCATCATCATCCTATGACAAACCATGACAAAACGGCACTTAACACACAAACCTCAAAAGCCGCACGGCCTTAAGCCGTTCATAAATGCTAGCGGCATAAAAAAAATAGTCCGCTCGCTTGGCCGGCGCATAAAGAAGGATTACTCCGGCAGGCGCCCGGTATTCGTAGGCGTTCTAAGGGGCTCCTTCATGTTCACTGCGGACATGGCCAGAGAGGTCGGCGGGTTCGCGGAAATCGCGTTCATAAGCATCTCATGCTACGGCAAGAACAATAAGCCGCTAAAAAAGGCCCGCGTAAAGAGCGCCGTGGGGCTCGACATCCGCGGACGCGACGTCATTGTAGTCGAGGACATACTGGATAGAGGCGTTACTATAAAAGCGCTTCTCGCCTTCATAAAGAGCAAGAACCCGGCCTCGATATCCGTCTGCGCGCTCTTTGTGCGAAGCGGCAGACCCGCCTACAAACCGCGCTACATCGGAAAAACCATCGGGAAAGGCTTTGTCGTGGGTTACGGCATGGACTATAAAGACGACTTTCGCTGCCTACCGGAGATATACGTTCTAAAAGGCGCTTCCCCGTACGAATAAATATCGGACACTGCCATGCCGCTTCCAAAAATGATAGAGAAACTGCTGCCCCCAAACACCGTGAGCAATGAGTTTGAGAACGCCAAACTCAAGCAGACGCACATCTCCTACGTCATTATCACAACCGACCACGCATACAAGATAAAAAAGCCCGTTGACTTCGGCTTTCTCGACTTTACCACCATCGAAAAGCGCCTTTTCTACTGCAAGGAAGAAGTACGGCTAAACAGCCGCCTTGCCGAAGGCGTGTACCTGGGTATAGTGCCCGTTACCTGCGACGGCTCAAACTACGAGATTGGCGGCAGCGGCGAAATAGTAGACTACGCAGTAAAAATGCGGCGCCTGGACGAAAACCACATACTAAGGAACATGCTCTCTGCCGAAACAGCCACAAGTGTCGACATGGAGCGCCTCGGCGTAAAGATAGCCTCCTTCCACAAGCGCGCTGCAACAAGCGGCACCATAGAGGCCTTCGGAAGCCCCGACACCGTAGGAAGGAACTGCACCGAGAACTTCCAACAAACGCTTCCATACATAGGCCGCACTATCAGCGCAGAGACGCACAAGGCGGTTAAGACGTACTCCGATAACCTCATAGCCAGAAACGCCGAACTCATGGCCCTAAGGGCCGACAAGGGACTTGTTGCCGATTGTCACGGCGACCTGCACACAGACCACATCTCGTTTGACGACGGCATACACGCCTTCGACTGCATCGAGTTCAACGAAAGGTTCAGGTTCTCGGACGTAATTTCCGACATCGCCTTTCTGCTGATGGATCTCGAATTCTACTCGCGAGGCGACCTTGCAAGAACGCTCGAAGCGTCCTATTTCAATGCTACCGGAGACGAAGAAGGAAAAAAGCTCCTCGACTTCTACAAATGCTACCGCGCCTTCGTAAGAGGCAAGGTCGAAGGCCTAAAGCTCTACGAAGCCGAAGAACCCGAAGATGAAAAACTAAAGGCCGAGGCGGACGCGAGAAGGTACTTTCATCTTTCAAGGATGTACGCAGAGGGAGGCTACAGACCAACCCTTATACTTGTGCGCGGGCTCTCGTGCTCCGGAAAATCATCGCTTGCAAGAGAACTATCGGCAATGACCGGCATGAAGGTACTATCCTCGGACGCGATACGCAAGGAACTGCACGGCATTACGCCAGATAAACGCGTAATAGAGCCTTACGGCAAGGGCATATACTCGGATGAGGCAACGGTAAAGACCTACTCTACCATGGCAGAGAGAGCAAAGAAGCACCTCTCCTCAGGACGATCTGTCATAATGGATGCGACATTTTCGCTCTCCGACCAGATTGACGCTGCAAAGACCGCGGCGCACATGGCAGGCTCTGCCTTTTACGCCCTTGAATGCACGGTGGACGACGAGACCGCGGCCAAAAGGTTTGCCTTAAGGGATTCAAATAGCGAGCGCATAAGCGATGCGACAATGGAAATATACTTAAAGCAAAAAGAAGCGTTCGAGCAAATAGACCCTCCCGCGGCAATACTTTCTCCGGCGGCCTCGCCCGGAGAGCAGGCAAGGGCAGCCATAAAAAAGCTCTTCATGAAATAACGCCCACAAAACCGTTGTGAATAGGCGCCTTCGGTATTATAATCGATAGGATGAAAAAAGAACTTTCAATTGTTCTGGTAAGCGGCGGCATGGACAGCTGCGTTAGCGCCGCCATGGCAGAAAAACGCGGCCCACTAGCCTTCATGCACTCGAACTACGGCCAGAGGACAGAGGCGCGCGAACTTAAAAGCTTCAAGGCCCTTGCCAGGCACTACAGAGTAAAAAAAACGCTTGTCGCCGACATGCGCTATTTAAAGGACATCGGTGCCTCCGCGCTTACCAACAAGGCGATAAAAATGCCCAAAGGCAGGCTTAAGCGCAGCGATGTCCCGTCTACCTATGTGCCATTTCGTAATGCGCAGCTTCTCTCCGCTGCCATTTCATGGGCAGAGGCCATCGGCGCGAAGAACGTCTACATCGGCGCGGTGGAAGAGGATTTTTCAGGATATCCAGACTGCAGGCAGGCGTTTTTCAAGGCATTCGAAAAGGCAGCGCGCACCGGAACAAGGCCCGGAACGAAGATAAGAATAATCACGCCGCTAATAGGCATAACAAAAGAAGAAATAGTAAAGACCGGCATAAAGCTAAAGGCCCCGCTCCATCTTACGTGGTCATGTTATAAAGACTCGAGACTTGCCTGCGGCGAATGCGATTCGTGCCTGCTTCGCCTTAAAGGGTTCGAGGGCTCGGGCATGAAAGACCCCGTCCCTTATAAAAGGAGAAAAGGGAAATGACGTTCATAGAATTCCTTAAAAAGAAAAAAGACATAGACCCTGACACGCGCGACTTAGACGAACTCATGGACGAGTACTATGAGGAGTACAAGGCCTTTATGACGGGGCTCAAGGACGGCTGCGGCGACAACTAAGCCCCGGTTTTTTGCCTTGCCTTGAGGGCCACCCTCTTTTATACTACTACTACGTCCGGAGCACGCACATCCGGGCAGATACCACCATGAAAACCCTTTTGGACATAGAGAAACGCGAGGCAACGAGCCTTGCCCCGTACGCGCAAAAAAGCTCGGAATCAAAGGGCCGAAGGCACGCAGAGACCGAACACGCCTTCCGCTCGGTATTCCAACGCGACAGAGACCGCATCATCCACTGTAACGCCTTCAGGAGATTAGAATACAAGACGCAGGTGTTTGTTTACCACGAAGGCGACCACTACAGAACGCGCCTTACGCATACAATCGAGGTCGCGCAGATAGCAAGGACGATTGCCAGGGCGCTTGGGCTAAACGAAGACTTATCCGAGGCCATAGCTCTGGCGCACGATCTCGGGCACCCGCCATTTGGGCATACCGGCGAAAAGGTGCTCGATGAGCTCATGAAAAAGCACGGCGGCTTCGAGCACAACGCGCACAGCCTTAGAATAGTCGAAGAGCTCGAGCGCAGGTACCCAGCCTACCCGGGGCTTAACCTCTCATGGGAAGTGCGCGAAGGCATCGCGAAGCACAGGTCCGAGCACGACCACCCTGGGTCGTTTAAGGAATACGAAATGGAGAAGCCTCCCTCGCTCGAGGCCCAGATAGTGGACATCGCAGACGAAATCGCCTACAACAACCACGACATAGACGACGGCCTGTCTTCGGAAATGCTCGACGAGGACTCGCTTATGGAAGTTACCCTGTGGAGAGAGTGCAGGAACGAGGCCGTAAACGCCGCACCCGGGGCTGACTCTAAGATAATAAAGTACCAGACAATAGTGCGCATAATAAACACTCTCGTAAGCGACCTGGTCGAGAACACGGCAAAGAACATCGCGGCAAATAATATAAAGACCGTAGCCGCCGTAAGAGGACACAAAGGCAACATCGCGACCTTCAGCCCCGAGATAGCGGAGAAGAACAGAGAGCTAAAAAGATTTCTAAGAAAAAACCTCTACAACCACTACCGGCTGCTTAGAATGGCCGACAAGGCAAAGCGCATGCTCACCGCGCTCTTCGAAGCCTATATAAGGGAGACAAGCCTCATAGCCCCGCGCTTTTTGGAGAACATACAGTCGCTTGGCAAGGAGCGCGCCGTATGCGACCACATAGCCGGCATGACCGACCGCTACGCGCTCGATGAATATAAAAAGCTCTTCGACCCGTACGAAAAGGTTTAAAAAAGAACCGCGGACAAAAAGGAGGATTTTATATGGGACTGCTTGACGGAAGAAAGGCCCTGATAATGGGTGTAGCAAACGAGAGAAGCATCGCCTGGGCAATAGCCGAGGCCTTTAAAAAAGAAGGCGCCGAGCTCGCCTTCACCTACGGCGCAGAGGTACTAAAAGACCGCGTAACCCCGCTTGCCGAAAGTGTAGGATCGAAGCTCATACTCCCGTGCGACGTTACAAAGGACGAGGACATAGACAAGCTCTTTGACAAGATAAAGGAAGAATGGGGCAGCTTGAACATACTCGTCCACTCCATAGCCTTTGCAAAGAAAGAAGAACTTAAGGGCCGCTTCGTGGACACATCAAGAGACGGCTTCTCTCTCGCAATGGATATAAGCGCGTACTCGCTTGTTGCAACGGCAAGACGGGCGCTGCCGCTCATGGTAAAGGGCGAGAGCAGCATCGTGACACTTAGCTACCTTGGCGCGGAACGCGTCGTGCAAAACTATAACGTCATGGGGGTTGCGAAGGCGGCGCTCGAATCGAGTGTCAAGTACCTTGCAGCCGACATCGGCCAGGACGGCGTACGGGTGAACGCGATAAGTGCTGGGCCAATCAAGACCCTTGCGGCAATGGGCATATCAGGGTTCTCGAACATACTTAACGCTGTAAAGGAAAAAGCGCCGCTAAAGCAAAACGTGACATCGTATGATGTGGCAGGCACGGCCACCTACCTTGCAAGCGATCTCGCAAGCGGAGTAACAGGTGAAATTATCTACGTTGACTCGGGCTTCAACATCATAGGGTTCTAAGCGTAACGCCCTGTTATGCGCACCATAGCCGATCTGCACGTGCACACGAAGTACTCGAGGGCCACGAGCCGGGACATGACGCTTCCGGTAATGGCAAAGTGGGCGCAAAAAAAAGGCATCGACATCCTCGGCACCGGGGACTTCACGCACCCAGCGCACTTTAAGGCAATAGAAAAAGAGCTCGCCTCCATCGGAGGCGGGCTCTTTACATTAAAAACAGAAGCAAAAGAAAAAACCGCAACGCGCTTTGTCCTGTCCGCAGAAATAAGCAGCATCTACAAGCAAGGCGATAAAACGCGCAAAATCCACTCCCTCGTGTTCATGCCCGATATCGAGGCCGTAAGAAAGTTCAACTCTGAACTTGCAAGACGCGGCAACATCGCCTCGGACGGCCGCCCTATACTCGGGGTATCGGCAAAAGAACTTTTAAAACTCGCCCTCGACGCGTCCAAAGACGCCGTGCTCATTCCTGCGCACGCATGGACACCGTGGTTCTCGGTATTTGGCAGCAAGTCCGGGTTCGACTCAATCGAAGAATGTTTCGAGGAACTTACGCCACATGTCTTTGCCATCGAAACAGGACTCTCATCGAACCCTGCAATGAACCGCCGCATAAGCAGGCTCGATACAATCGCGCTTATCTCGAACTCTGACGCGCACTCGCCTTCCAAGCTCGGGCGGGAGGCAAACGTATTGGCCGGAGAGCCCGATTACTTCGAGATGATGCGGGCGATAAAGGCGCGCGACCCGAAAAAATTCCTCTTTACCATAGAGTTCTTTCCCGAAGAAGGCAAGTACCACCACGACGGCCACAGAAGCTGCGGCGTGTCGCTAACACCTGCTGAAACGAAAAAGCGCGGCAGCATGTGCCCGGTATGCGGCAAAGAGCTCACAATCGGCGTCTCGAGCCGTGTCGAAGAACTCTCCGACAGGCCCGAAGATGCTTCTGAAAAAGGGTTCATACCCTCAAAGGCCGTCATACCGCTCGAAGAAATCATAGCCGAGGCATTCGACAAGGGCGTAAACACAAAGGGCGTGAAGGCCGAATACGAAAGAATAATCGAAAAAGCAACCGAATTCGAGGTACTCCTCGACATGCCTGATGAAGAAATCAGAAAGATTGCTAACGAACGCGTTGCCGAAGGCGTCATAAAGGTCAGACAGGGCGAGGTCTCGATAGTACCTGGCTTCGACGGCGAATTCGGCAAGATAAAGATATTTTCCAAGGCAGAACCACCCTCCCCCAAAGGCCCGTCGCAGATGGGGCTTGTTTAACAGCCTATTGCAAAAACAGCATGGGCCGTGATACCATCTCTCGGTCCGGCGCAATACAACTTCAGCCTTCGAAAGGAATTCCACCATGCGAAACATACTATCACTGCTCGTCATATTTATACTGTCATTAAGTTGCGCACTTGCCACCAAGCAGAGTGTTTCAGCAACCGAACCGCCAAAAATGATTAGCATAAGATTCTATGATACCAACTTCGTGTATGACGGAAAAAACGCTTATCTTAAAATCACGGAATCTCTACCGCCTATTTACGAATGGAAAGTGATAACCGACAAACCGGACGTATTCAAAATATACTCCAAAGACCAACAAGAAACCACGCTTGAAACTTATCTTGAACTCAACCTGAACACCAAAACTTTTAGCAGAGTAAGAATGTCTAACGGGGTTCCCCAAGTAACTCCCATAGAAGAAGGAATCGTTCCTGCCTCTTTTATCGAAAAAGACCCCTTTGGCCCAGGCTCGTTTAAAATCAAAATCAACTACATCCAGCTAGGCAGCGCCACTACAGAACAAGAGATAGATGCTGGATGGCCACTAATGTTTGCATTGCCAAAGGACGCCCTGATGCTGCAAAAAGTCACAAATGATATCTATCAGCTAAAACAGAAAAATTCGAAAAACTCATTTTTGCAAATAGATATAGACAAGCAATGGATTACCGAAATAAAAGATTCGCCCTTCGGCATTGTAGGCGGCAAGGGAATTCCAATAAACGCTTCGGTATCTGTCAACACGAAAAAAGAACCTAAAAAAAACACCTTGGACACAACGCTATTATTCAAATTTCCCAACAGCGAATTCACTTTTGACAACAGAACCAAGAAGTGGTCTCTGCGCACAAATAATGACATCATATCGACAAGCGGCGATGGTGCGCTTATAATGGAAAGCGCGCCCGGGATATACCGCCTGACCGGACACCTTAACACATGGAGCTTTTACCTTATCGACACAATCAGCCAGAAAGCATACTTTGTCAGAAGCCACGTCGGAACCAGCGATTATTCCAGCAAAGTACTTCTCAATGACGTTACTACGGAAAACATTACGGATAAAAACGGTAACATTACGGGCTTTAAGATAGTATTCCCGATTACGAATTTACGATTTATAGGGAACTCCGGATACACCGTGGACGCAGGAACGCCGCCATACAGCATAGCCTTCAGCATTGCCAATGGCCCCAATTTTACACCATGGAACATTGCGCAACCTACCACCGGCACATATCACTTGAAGCACGAATCCTGGTCCACCGGACATTTCTGGGAAGCAGACCCGTACACCATGAGCGTAAATTCAATAAGCAACGGTATATTCGGCAAGACAAACCAAAAGGGCACTCCGGTGCATGCTTCGGTAGCGACATCGGATATCATCCAGACTGGCAAAAACAGCCCCTTACCCTCAACGATCTCTGCCAAATCCGACCAACTCCTCGTATTTTTCGACAATGCACGCCTAAACATCAACCGCAAAACCGGCAAGATAGAGTTCGTCGCCGGAAACAGGGTAATCTACACGGAAAAGGACTTCGACATAATAAGCCCATCGCCCGACAAAACATACTTTTTCCTATCCACAAAAAATAACAACAAACAGACATTCCTTGAACTGGATTTCGAAGAACGGGCGCTATACTCCATAAGCGCGCCGGTAGACGCCTCCACTCCGCGCAACATTCCCAAACGCCAGCCTTCTCGACATGCCATAACAACCTCAAGCGGCCCGAATTTTAGCGGCCTGCCAGAGAACTTCGCCATAACAGCCGATGCAACGCTCATGCTTTCAGGCAATCGCATCAGCATCCTTAGCTTCGCTTCTTATGTGTTTTCCTATGGCAACGACTTTATAGTATCGCCTGCATCTGCCAACACCTTCAACATACGGCATAAGTCATGGCCCGAAAAAAACTACTGGATTGCCGACACGCTGCACGAAACTGTCACAGACCAGTCATCCAACGATATCGGCGCATTTGCGGCAAAAAGATTCTATGACAACAAAAACGAGAAAATAGACGCCGAAACCATGCGCTCAACCGATTTTGCCTTCACCGGCGAACACCGCCAAAGGATGGAAAAACCGGCATGGATAACTTCCGAAAAAAACCTCTATACCAAACTTCTTAAAAACAGCGGCCCTTACGACATCCTGATAGTACCGGTGCAAGTAAGAAGCCACGCATTCGACATAACCGAGCGCTCCCTCATGACCAGATACCTTGCCGACCGGATAAGCAAGACCACGAACCTCAAACTACCGAACCCAACGTACGTGGCGCGCGCACTCGGTGAGCGCTTTCGCACTTTTAAAGACGCTGACATCATAAAACTGGCCGACGCCATGGGCGTAAAGACCGTCGTAAAGACATACGCCGGACACAACCGCGAAGAAAAAATGAACATAGACGTCCTTGTCATGACCCGTGACAAGACCGGAAAATTAGTGCCGAATTCCTGGAAAAGCGCATACACGAAGGATGGCGTCGACTTTTCCCACTACATCCTTCCGTCCGAGGTGTTTCTTGGCATGACGGATACAGTGATAAAAACGCTGCCCGTAAAAGCGACCAAGACCGTGGAGCGCAAAAGATACCCGGCAGCAACACCCGTTTTACCCAAAGAACCCAAAGAGCTCTTCGCAACGAAGAACAGTACTCCGGTTCTAGAGGCATACAAACTTGAATTCCTTGGCTCGCTTTATCCGCTTGAGTATAGCCTGACATACCTTAACGATCCATTTCCCAGGGCCCACTTTTTCGAACGCGCGCTCGTGGCGCTAGAGAACGTCACCGCCGATTCTCCGGACTACCGCCACCTGAAAGCGCGCGCGCTGTTTTTTCTCAACCGCCGCCCGGCAGCCGTCAAGGCCCTCGGCAAACCTGTAACCACCGAGGAAAAAGCCCTTGCCGCATTGATGGACGGCAATCTGCCGGAACTCGAAAAACAGCAACAACTCATAAAATCGCCATTGCCAAAATTGATGGCATACTTCGACCTGGTCGAATTAAAAGGCATCTTTGAAACCAAATATCCTGGAAGAGAAGACATTACTAGTGCGGCAGAAAACGCGCCGGGCTGGGAAACGCTGGTAGCACGGCGGCTCCTTGCCGGCAACAAGTGGGGCCTGCTGCCAAGCATCGCGCTTAAGGATTCTCTCGATAAAACGCTCCCTGTTGACGGATACACAGCAAAAACCTTCGTCAAATCATTGGAACGCCTCAACAAAAACGAAGAAGAGATCCATGGGGAACTCGGTTTTTCCATACATAAACACCGCAACCTGCTTTTCAAACAAAACCCGGGCAAGTTATGCTGCGAAGACGGCTCCTCAAACGCCGCCATCTTTGACTATCTTGACCTGATGGCCGCCATAGAGGACGTGAATAACTCAAAGGAAATTTTCTTTTTGGTTGCCGTGCAGGGCCAACCTGCAAATGATGTTCTCCGCCTGTACGAGGCATACGACAGTACGTATAAAGAGAGCTACCCGATGCTGTCTGCAAAAACAGTAATCCTTGTCAACATTAACGATGCCACCTCGTCACACGAAGTCGAGAAACAACGTCTAAGGAATCTCAGATGTTCGCACATGGATTTCAGCAAAGATATCTGCAACTACTCCGACTCAAGAAGCCCTTACAGATTCGACTACCCTCTTGGTCAAGATTCGCTTGCCACGAAAGTCGCAAAAGACAAATATTTACCAAACTATGACCTTGACAAAGCCAGCGATCAGACAAAAGAAAACATATCTGCATTCATGCTAAAATTTATGTACGACAACACAGACATAGCCGGCCTATCCGGTATTCGCGCCAATCTAAAAGACATTGACATCGCCACCGCCAACAAATTCACCAAAGACAACCTGCATAGGTTCGCCGGTTCGCCCGCATGGCGCCCGATACTCAACGACCTCGCCAAAAACGACCCCTCTAACACGGATCCGCACGCAAGCGCCGAAAAATGGGCCGACGAACATCCGGAAGATTGGACCGGCATCTATGCCCTTGCAACCGAGTACCTCGACGAAGGAAACACGAAAAAAGCCGAGACCGCCCTTGACAAGTATGCCGGCTTTCAGAGTAATAACAAGCTTAACCCGGTACACATATCAACCTACGCCTTTTTTGCAGGCAACCAATTTCTGCAATTTGGCCTATTCGAGCAAGCCAAAAAGTACTTTACCATTTCAACAAACCAGCACACTGGTTCGCAAGCGAGCATGATAGCCGACGTATACCTGGCGCTGCTCGACGAAGACTACCAGGAGGCCTTTAGCCGTGCCAAGACATTGTCCAAAAGATATGATGACTACTCTTTCGAGATAGCCCTTTCAAGCGCAATAAAAAATCCTGACGACACAAAAGAATTATTCGCTTTTTTACAGAAACGAGCCTGGAAAAACATCTTCCAAGAACACGCCGCACATTCCGTCATCGTTGCAATGGAAAGAGAAGGCGACTCCACCGCAGAAATTCTAAAATGGGCAAAAAAACACACCGACAACACAGGCTCTACCGGAAATTCCTTTTTTCTAAGAATCGTTTTTTTGGATAAGACCATAGTCAAAGAAGACCTTTCTGTCTTATCGCCCAACATGCGCGCCCACTTCAACTTTGGCAATGCATACTACCTTTTAAAAAACAAAGAATACAACCAAGCGTATGAATTCGCGCAGAAAATCCCGGCAGACAATCTGCTATCCATCATTAATGAAAGCCTGCCCTACACCGTTTATGCGCACCTAAAAACCGGCAAGCGCGATGAAGCGGAAAAATATACGACCAAATATGATGGAAGTCACAACACTTCCTACGGTGACAAAAAGGAATACACTCTACTAGCACGAACTCTCATCGCCGCCGACAAGGGTAAGCACGACGAAGCATTGACGCACCTACAAGCCATAGTGAAAACCGACAAAGAATTAAACGAAGACGCTCTTGGTTTTTTCTACGTCTTTGCCGAGGTCGCGGAACTGCTATACAACGATTACAAAAAAGAAGAATACCGCGAGTTCATACTTTACGCCGCGAAAACATTCCGGCGCACGCACCCCTACTACGCATGGACATACGCATTCGAGGCGAAATATACGAAAAACGCAGACGACAGGCTAAGGGCCCTTGCCATAGCGCTCTATCTCGACAGGAATTCGTCCCGCATAGCGCACTTTTCGGCAAAGGAAAAGAAAGAGGCCGAAGAATGGATGAAGAAAAATAACCCGTTCCTGAACAAGGCAAAGCCGCGCCGCAATTCCTCTACAAAAAGCGCGACATGACCGCATGCTCATAGAAGTAAAAAAAGAAAACCTCAAAAACGGCTCATTTCGCCTGTTCATGGACGAATTCTTCGACCTTACGGTGTTCTTCGGCGCAAGCAACGAGATAACGGCCTTTCAACTTTCCTACAAAAAGCCCTCGGACGAGCACTCGCTCGAATGGCAAAAGGACTCGGGCTTTCTGCACTCGCGCGTGGACGACGGCGAGTCGAGCCCCCTTCATAACGATTCGCCGATACTGCTAAAAGACGGCCCGTTCCCGCATAAAGACATAAGCAGACGTTTTATCGAGAGCTCGAAAGATATCGACAGCAAGGTCGCGGCCTTTATCGGCAAGAAAATCCTCGAAGCAGGGAAAAAGCTCCCCACAAAGCGCCGCAAAAAAAGCCGCCGCACTTGACCTCTACCAAAGATTTATTATATTCTTAATAAAGCAGATAATGCTTCGCGGGCCGCGCTCAATGCGGCCCGTATCCCAAAAGCTACCACTCAAGACCATGACGCGCGAACAATTCGACATCCTGGTAAAAAGACTCGAACCATACGCCAAAGAAAACCCAAAGGCATACAGACGCCGCGTGCTTCTTCTCGGGCTTCTCGGGTATGCGTACATATTTTTCATACTCGCCATTGACATCATTATCATAGCGCTCATGGTTTCATGGGTCATGAACGCCAAATCGCATGCCTCGCACCTCATACTGGTCAAAAAACTCGCCATACCGCTCGTGCTTCTTGTCTACATAACAGTGCGCGCCCTATGGATAAAGATAGCGCCGCCGGAAGGCAAAGCAATAACGCGCGCCGATGCTCCGGAACTCTTTGCCTCACTCGACAAACTTCAAAAACTGCTAAACGGCCCGGCTATCCACAAGGTGCTCTTAAACAACGAGCTAAACGCATTCATCACGCAGATACCGATGCTCGGCCCCATCGGCATGCACAGAAATTACCTTGTGCTCGGCCTCCCGTGCATGACACTTCTCTCGCCAAGGCAATTCGCATCGGTGCTTGCGCACGAGTACGGCCACCTTTCCTCCTCTCACGGCAAGCTCGGCACATGGGTATATAGGATAAATATGATGTGGCACAGGATGGTGACAAAACTCGTCGAGTCCGAGCACTTCGGGGCCTTCATCTTCACGAAGTTCTTTAACTGGTACGCGCCGTATTTCGACGCCTATACATTCGTTCTAAGACGCGAGCACGAACACGAGGCCGACAAGGCAGCCGTCAGGGCAGCGGGCAAGGAAGCCGCGGCAGAGAGCCTTATACTGCTAACCCTTGCATCGCGCTATCTTGACGAAAAGTTCTGGCCAAACGTATACGAAAACGCCTACACGACGGCATCGCCGTCGATTGCGCCGTTTAGCGCGATGCCATCGGCCTTTACCGGAGGCCTTGGCGCTGAAAAGGATTCAGGGAAATGGCTCGATAATGCGCTAAAGGTTGAAACAGGAACTGCCGACACCCATCCGTCTCTCGCAGACAGAATCGCGGCCATGGGACATAAACCGACACACCCCGCACCTGCCAAAGAGAACGCGGCAAAGTATTTCCTGAAAGACAAGGCCACGGAATACGCCTCTTTCTTTGACACGGAATGGCAAAACAACGTGCGTGAGGGCTGGGGAAACAGGTTCAAGCAAACCGAGGAAGCGCGTAAAAAACTGAAAACTCTCGAAGAAAAAGACGCTACCGAAGGACTAAGCGAGGAAGAGACCTACGAGCGCGGATGGATAACCGAGGATATAGGAGAGCCGGATGCAGCGCTGCCCTTCTATAATAAAGTTCTCGAAAAAAACCCGGCGCATGCCGGAGCGCTCTTTCTGGCCGGAAGGATACTCGTAAAGAACGACGACCCCTCGGGCGCGGCACTAATAGACAAGGCAATGGAACTGGATCCGGAGTGCATTATGGAAGGCACTAAGGTCCTTTACTATTACTTCATGGACAAGGACAAAAAGGACGTTGCGGCAAAGTACCTGGACATGGCCGACAAACGGGCGGCCATAGACGCAGCCATACACGAAGAGCGAAATAGCATTTTCCCTGGCGACACCTTCTTTGCCCCTGCGCTCACACCAGAAGCGGTGGAAGGGATAAAATCCGAACTCAGGAAACACCCGGAGGTAAAGTCCGTATACGTCGCGCAAAAAACGCTCAGGCACAGCGCCAAAACGCCGTTATATGTGATATGTATCGTAAAAACATGGAACGCCTTCAGGAGCGAGAAGTCCCACACCAAAACCCGCGCCAAACTGGCAGACAATCCGCTGCTCGATGCAGAGACTATCTACATATCCGTCACCGACGACACAAAACAAATATTTAAGAAACTAAAAAAATCCAGCGCCCTGAGGATAGACAACGCCTGAGAATGCGACCAAAATCTTCCTTAAATAAAAGAGGGGTTATGCAAAAAACAATACTTGTTTGTATCATATTTTTTCTTGTTGTCCCTGCATGTTACGCAGAGAAAGCGAAAAGTAACAAAATAACAAATCCAACCGATCAAAGCACCTCCGACGTATTGGATTTGTTTTTTCTTGTGCGTTCAAATGACTTCCTGAAGGAAAAAGGTACTGCCGAGCCGTGCAAGGAAACGGCGATACCCAACGCCGCCACTTTGACAATAAGGCCTGGCGTCGGAATGGAGAAATTACCGATTGGCACTGAGTTCTTCATAATTGACAAAGATAATAAAATCATCAAAGGCACATTAAACAAAATAGCAACCTCGTGCGAGAATATTTTCGGCGAAGACAATCTGCACTATGGACTTCTGTTGCTTGATGGTAAAATAGACTGGAAAGATGATTTTGTCGCCGCCGCCCCTGCTGTGATGGGCATAAAACCTTCGGCAAAAAATTTGGGCACAGTACAAAACCTATCACCAAATGCAAGCAAGGCATACCAAAAAAGAATAAAAAAAGAAATAAAGACAAAGTATCCCGATGTCGGTTATTTCGACTTCGACCACGCTCAACGCATAACCATCCCGGGGATGCAAAATAGGCATGAAATTATTCATGTTGGGTTCGAAAAAAACTACGAGAAATATACTAACCTTGGCGACAAGGCCGGAAGTGCCAGCTTTATTTTCTCCACAAAAAACAATAGGTTCGAACTCATACATTGGGATTACGGCAATCTTGAAATACTCGGCATAACAGACATGGACAACGATGGCATCGCAGAACTTACGGTCTCTGACTACGCCTCTGCCGGCGGCGATTACAGCGTTCTGCTCTTTGATGGTAAAAAAATCTTGAATAAACAAAAAGTCCTCTACAACTGGGGGCACTAACAGAACCATAAATTTTGGTTCGCCTTTTAAACTTGAACCAACATAAGCTCCTCATGCTCAGCCTTCTCACAAATAATACCTTCTTTGCTTTGCTAAAATTGCGGCGCACCTTTTGCCATCATCATCCTTGACTGCGTCCGCACGTTAGTATATCCTTAATTCTTATGGGAAATATCAAGGCCATAGTCCTTGCCGCAGGCAAGGGCACGCGAATGAAGTCCGAGATGCCAAAGGTCCTACACCGGGTGTGCGGCCGCCCCATGCTCGCCTACCCGCTCGACGTTCTAAGGCGGCTACGCTTCGACGCCATCACAGTGGTCGTTGGGCACAAGGCCGAAGAGGTCAAAAAAGCGTTCTTCGATTTTCCTAAAATATCATTTGCCGTGCAGGAGCCGCAGCTTGGAACAGGGCACGCAGTAATGTGCGCCATGAAGACTATGAAAGCGGCCTCTGGCGATATTCTCATACTTTCGGGCGACGTGCCGCTAATAAAAGAAGAAACCATAAAGGCCCTTCAAAAAATACATTCAAAGGGCGCTGACGTGACATTCATCTCCATGGTGCTTACAGACCCAACAGGCTACGGACGCGTTGTAAGGGACGAATCGCGCAAAATAAGCGCCATAATCGAGCACAAGGACTTACTACCCGAGCAAAAGAACATCAACGAAGTGAACTCCGGCATATACCTCATGCGGGCGAAGTTTTTAAAAGACAACTTAAAACACCTCGGCACAAAGAACAGGCAAAAGGAATACTATCTTCCAGACCTCGTGAGGATAGCGGCTGAAAAAGGCAAGGTCTCGTGCCTTACGCTCCTTGATGCATCCGAGGTCATGGGCATCAACAACAGAGAAGAGCTCGCAAAGGCCTCTGCAGTGAAAAAAGCGGAGATGCTCTCCGCCCTCATGCAAAGCGGCGTTACCTTCATAGCCCCGGAGGCCTCGTACATAGACTTCGGCGTAAAAATAGGCATGGATACAATCGTGCATCCGGGGGCGCATGTGCTGGGCAGTAGCGTTGTCGGCAAAGGCTGCGTCATAGAAGAAGGCGCGGTAATAAGAAACTCTATCGTCGGCGACCTTACCGTTGTAAAATGTTATTCGGTACTTGAGGACGCAATCGTTGGCAAGGACGCGCGTATCGGGCCGTTTGCAAGGCTGCGTCCCGGCACAAAGGCAGCCGACTCCTCTCACATCGGAAACTTTGTTGAGATAAAGAACAGCTCCATTGGCAAAGGCTCAAAGGCAAACCACCTGACCTACATCGGGGATTCGACGGTAGGGAGCGGCGTAAACATCGGCGCCGGGGTAATCACATGCAACTACGACGGGGTAAGTAAACACAGGACAGTGATACAGGATAACGCCTTCGTCGGCAGCGACTCGCAGCTCGTTGCCCCGGTAACGATCGGCAAAGGCGCGTACATAGGGAGCGGCTCAACAATCACCAAGAACGTTCCCCCCGGCTCGCTTGCCCTCACCAGATCGAAACAGAGCGTCATCGAAGGCTGGGCTAAAAAACGCGCCGCAAAAAATCCGAAGAAGAAAGGCAAGAAATAACACCCCAATGTGCGGCATAGTCGGATACATCGGCGATAGAAACGCCCAGGACGTAATCATCGACGGACTAAAGCGCCTCGAGTACCGCGGCTACGACTCCGCCGGCATAGCAATCATTCATGACAAGAAAATCGATTTAAAACGCAGCGAAGGAAAGCTCGAAAACCTTGCCAAAAAAGCCGCGAAAAAACCCGCCGCAGGACATGTCGGCATCGGGCACACCAGATGGGCAACGCACGGCCGCCCGAGCGAGGAAAACGCGCACCCGCACGTAGAGGGCGGCGTTGCGGTCGTGCATAACGGAATCATAGAAAACTACCTAAGCCTCAGAGAAGAACTAAAAAAGGCCGGCTCCACCTTCAAGAGCGAGACAGACACGGAAATAATAGCGCACCTCGTAAACGCCGAAGTAGAGCGCGGCAAGGACCTGGAAACCGCCGTACGGGACGCGATAAAACGCCTGAAGGGCGCGTACGCCATAGCCGTAATATCGAAGAACGACCCGTCGAAAATAGTCGGCGCCAAACAGGACTGCCCTCTTGTCGTGGGCCTTGGAGAAGGCGAGGCAATACTTTCTTCCGACATAACGGCAATCCTCTCGACAACGAGAAAGGCCATATTCCTCGAGGACGGCGAGGTCGTTGTAATCACGAAGGACAGTATCGATGTGACGACAGTCGACGGTAAAGAAGTCGCGAAAAAGCCCCGCACAATCGACTGGAGCCCGGTGATGGCCGAAAAAGAAGGCTACCGCCACTTCATGCTAAAGGAAATACACGAGCAGCCGAGAGCCGTTACCGACACATTCCGCGGCCTTCTCATGGAGGAAAAGGGCGACGTATTCTTAAACGAATTCTCCATAGACCTTAAAAAAGTAAGCCGCGTGTGCATGATAGCCTGCGGCACGTCGTGGCACGCCGCAATGGCAGGGAAATACATGCTCGAAGAAATGGCGCGTATTCCCTGCGAAGTGGACCTTGCAAGCGAATTCCGCTACAGGTCCCCTATAATAGGCAAAGACACTCTCGTCATAGCGGTATCGCAGTCGGGCGAGACCGCGGACACGCTCGCTGCCGTAAAAGAAGTAAAGAGAAAAGGCGCGCAGGTGCTTGCGGTCGTAAACGTCATCGAGAGCGCGATTGCGAGAGAAGCAACCTGGACCTTCTACACGCACGCCGGCCCTGAAATCGGGGTGGCATCGACCAAGTCGTTTACAACACAGCTTACCGCGCTATTTACCATAGCTCTTTTTATCGCCAGGAGAAACGAAACGATAAAGCAGCAGGCGGCAACGGAGCTCATTAAGGAACTTCTAAAAATCCCGCACAAGATAGAGACGGCCCTTGCCTCTGAAAAACACATCGAGGACATAGCCAAAAAGTACTTCCACGCGCGCGATTTTCTCTACCTCGGCAGAGGAGTTAACTTCCCGATGGCGCTCGAGGGCGCGCTAAAGCTAAAGGAAATCTCCTACATCCACGCCGAAGGCTACGCCGCCGGAGAGATGAAACACGGCCCAATCGCGCTCATAGACGAAGAGATGCCGGTAGTGGTGATTGCCCCGCACGACGCGCACTACCCGAAGATGCTTGGCAATATAGAAGAAGTAAAGGCCCGGGGCGGACGCGTAATCGCCCTCATAAACGACGGCGACAAGGAAGTATCGACAAAGGCCGACGACGTAATAATAGTTCCTTCGGCCCCGCACCACTTAACGCCAATACTTATGAGCGTACCGCTGCAGCTCCTTGCCTACCATATAGCAGTACAAAAAGGCACGGACGTTGACCAGCCGCGTAACCTCGCAAAAAGCGTGACCGTAGAGTAACCGATGGAACCAACCCCAGTTATAATAGCGGCATTCGCTATATTTGCCTACCTGCTCGGCTCAATCCCCTTTGGCCTTGTTGTGGTAAAAATGCTTGGCGGAGTTGACCCGAGAACCTCCGGAAGCGGCAACATCGGCGCAACAAACGTCGGCAGGACGTCAGGCAAAAAAGCCGGAATCCTTACCCTTCTCTTCGATGCGATGAAAGGCGCGCTGCCGCCGCTTATAGCCAAGCTCACTGTAAACGACCCTACGACAATAGCCATAGCTGCCTTGGCGGCCTTTCTTGGCCATCTGTACCCCGTATACCTGCGCTTTAAGGGCGGCAAAGGGGTTGCAACCGCCTGCGGAGCAATGGCAGCGGTAGCGCCAATACCGCTTGGCATAGGAGCCGTTACATTCGCCGTGCTCCTCGCTACGACAAGGTACGTGTCCGCAGGCTCCATGGGAGCGGCAATGGCAAATGCAGCGGCGCTCTACGTGCTTGGCTACGACACCCCATACGCAGTACTTGGCGCGGTAATGGCAGTGCTCATAATAGTCAAACACAGGGAAAACATAAAGCGCCTGATGAACAACTCGGAGAACAAATTCGGCGCAGGCAAAAAAGCCTGATTTTACGGGAAGTTTCAAAATACCCGCTTGCCAAACACCACGAAAACATGGTAAAAGTATAGCTTCTGGTTTTTACGGAGAGGTGGCCGAGTGGTCGAAGGCAGCTGCCTGCTAAGCAGTTGTAGGGGTAACACTCTACCGAGGGTTCGAATCCCTCCCTCTCCGCCACGTGTTAAGGGCATTATATTGGGGGAACTTTCTGTAGAAAGTTCCCCCAAACCCCTTCAAAGACTTTTACATGCTTGGGTTGGCGGCACCCCCGAATGGGGGTGCCGCCAACCCAGGTAAAAAGTTTTTGGAAAGAGTTTGAGAGAACCTTTTTACAAAAAGGTTCTCTCAATAAAATATGCGCCCGTAGCTCAGCTGGATAGAGCGTCTGACTACGAATCAGAAGGCCGGGGGTTCGACTCCCTCCGGGCGCGCCACAAAAAACAGGACCGCGGCAAAAAGTTTTTTGCCGCGGTTTTTCAATTTCGACGTTGCCGTTTTAAAGCTGTTTCATTGCTTTATCTATGAGACGTATGCCTTCAAGCGCGCCAGTTGGAATGGAAATAGTGCCTGCCGGACCAAAAGACTCTCGCGTATTTATGCGGACAAGGGTTGCGCCACTGCTCCTTTGTATTGCCTCGGAGTTCATTCGTACGGTCGGCACTGCCGTGCCTGCGCCGCATTCGATGATTACGAGCTTTTTACCGTCTACTTCGCCAAGCCAGTTATCGAGCCTTACTCTTTGCCCGTCTGTCCTGTCCGCGACCCATGAGCAGTCGCCAAACATCAAAACATTTGGCCTTGCTATCTCCTCGCACCTTTTGCAGCGCGGCATAGCGCCTTCGATTGTCATATCGGACAAATCAACATCAAAGTCAAGGTCCGCTGCCTTCCAGATATCGTCGCTGCACGGAGAAAGGCACTGAAGGTGGTTTATCGAGCCGTGGCACTCATAAATTAAATTACCGCCAAACCCTGCCTTTTCAAACTGTCCGTCCACGTTCGATGTAAACACGAACGCGCCGTGCTCTTTACTCTCGCTCCATCTTTTAAGTATCGAGAACCCTTCATGCGGCACGGTCGAGCAATAGAGAAAGAACCGGTGGCCGTAGAAGGCCCACGCCATTCTGGGCTTTGTGCGAAACCATGCCGGGTTTGCCATGTCGACAAACGATATGCCAAGGTGCTTTAGCGGCGGGTACGCCTTCCAGAACCCTTCATCTCCTCGAAAATCAGGCAATCCGGAATCCACACCCATGCCTGCGCCTGCTGCTATGAGAAGCGCATTAGCGTCCTTGATTGCTTTTGCCGCCTTTAGAATGGATTCTTCCGCTGTCATACAACCTCTACTCCCGTGCTGACAATAAGGCTATTATACATTATAATGTAAATGAACGGAACCTATGGCTAACTTTTCGAACAAAGGCAAGGTATTCGAAGCAAGAGGGCTCACCAAGGTCTACAAGATGGGCGAGGTCGAGGTGCGCGCGCTCCGAGGCGTTGACGTGGACATCTTTAGCGGCCAGCTCGTAGTGCTGCTTGGCCCGTCCGGGAGCGGCAAGTCAACGCTCCTCAATATACTTGGCGGCCTCGACGTGCCGACATCCGGCACGGTCAACTACATGGGTAAAGACATCACGCACGCAACGGATAAGGAACTCACCGAATACCGCCGTTTTCACGTCGGGTTCGTTTTTCAGTTCTACAACCTGATACCGAGCCTTACGGCACTCGAGAATGTCGCTGCTGTTACCGAGATCGCCGCCCGCCCAATGAAGCCCGATGATGCGTTAAAGATAGTCGGCCTTGGCGAAAGGCTAAACCATTTCCCTTCACAGCTCTCGGGCGGAGAGCAGCAGCGCGTTGCAATAGCAAGGGCCATTGCCAAGAACCCTGCAGTGCTTCTTTGCGACGAGCCAACCGGGGCGCTCGATTCCCAGACCGGCACGGTCGTGCTCGATGCCCTCGAGAGAGTAAACCGTGAGCTTGGCACTGCAACGGTCATCATAACTCACAACGCGCCGATTGCGGCCATGGGCGATACCATCATACGCCTTGGCGACGGCCTCATAACAGAGGTATCGGAGAATAAGCACAAGCTTGCCCCCCACGACATACGGTGGTAAAGATGCGCATAACGCCGCTCGATAGAAAACTTCTAAGGAACCTCTACTCCATGAAGTCGCAGATAGTGGCCATAGCATTTGTCATGGCCGCAGGGGTGGCGACCTTCGTGATGTCGCTTAGCACGCTCGACTCCCTTGAAAAGACCCAGGCCGTTTACTACGAAGAACACCGCTTTGGCGACGTGTTCGCGTCATTAAAGCGCGCCCCAAACGGCCTCAAGGCGCGTATTGCCGCAATCCCCGGCGTCGACGCCATAGACGCGAGAATAGTGGCTGCGGCAAGGCTTACTCTCGAAGGATTCAAAGAGCCCATAACAGGCCGCTTCGTATCCCTTCCCGAGACCGGAGAACCCGCCCTTAACATGCCCTATATCAGAAGCGGCAGATATATAGACACGTCCAAAGACAACGAAGTGCTCGTAAGCGAGGCCTTTGCCGACGCGCATAAAATAGGCGCCGGAGCAAAAATAAGCGCCGTGATAAACGGCCGCATGAAAGAGTTCATCGTAACGGGCGTTGCCATCTCCCCTGAGTACACGCTTCAACTCGCGCCCGGGGCCGTTATGCCGGATTTCAAACGCTACGCCATACTCTGGACGGCAGAGACGCCGCTCTCGACCGCATACGACATGCGTGGCTCCTTTAACGATCTTACCGTAAAGCTCAAAAAGGGCGCTTCTTCGGAGGACGTGATAGCGGCCTTGGATAAGGAACTCGACCGCTACGGCGCATTCGGCGCGTACGCGAGAAAAGACCAGATCTCGCACCGCTACCTTAGCGAGGAATTTCGCCAGCTAAAAAACATAGCTACAGTATTCCCCGTGGTATTTCTTTCTGTCGCGGCATTTCTTTTAAACATTGTCACAAGAAGGCTCATTGCAACGCAAAGAGAGGAAATAGCCATACTAAAGGCATTCGGGTACTCGAATATCGCCATCGCAGCGCACTATGCCAAGTTCGTCGGCGTGATAATGCTCATCGGCGCGGTCTTCGGCATAGCCCTTGGCGCGTGGCTTGGGCGCGGACTTAGCAACCTGTACATGACGTTCTACCATTTTCCGTTCCTCAAGTACGCAATAACGCCGCCAATCGGCGCAGGCGCCGTCGTAATAAGCGCGATAGCGGCCTTTACCGGAACGCTCTTTGCCGTGCGCGCAGCAGTAGCGCTTCCACCTGCTGAGGCCATGAGACCCGAGCCGCCGCCGACATACAGACCAACGATGATAGAGCGCGTGGGGCTGCAAAAATATTTCTACCAGACAACGCGCATGGTGCTTCGCCACATCGAGAGAAGGCCCCTTAAGGCCGCGCTCTCGGTGCTTGGCATCTCTCTTGCCTGCGGCATAGTCATAATGGGCCGCTTCTTTAACAACTCGGTAGACACGATGATGGATTTTCACTTCAACCTCTCGGACAGAAGCGACATGACGATTACGTACTTCGAGCCCGCCTCGGTCAATTCCGTCTACGAGATAGCCGCGCTCGACGGCGTAAAGCACATCGAGCCGTTTAGGATAATACCGGTTGAGATACGCGCCGGACACGTAAGCTACAAAACGGCGATAAACGGCTACGCGCCGGACTCAACACTTTCTAAACTCCTAAACGCCGAGAACCGCCCGATACCGATGCCTCCGGACGGGGTAATGCTTACGAACTACCTGGCCGAAAAACTCGGCGTAAAGGACGGCGACGCGGTGGAGGTAGAGATACTCGAAGGAAACCGCCCGAAAAGGACGGTCATTGTAAGCGGCCTCGTAAACCAGTACATCGGGGTAGCAGGGTACATGAACATCGACGCGCTAAACCGCCTTGCAGAGGAAGGCCACGTCATATCGGGCGTGAACATGCTGATAGACGAAGGCAAGCAGGAAGCGCTTTACGCAAAACTAAACGCCATGCCGCGCATAGCAGCCATAGGGCTTAAAAAAGAGGCGCTAAAGAACTTCAACGACAACATGGCCGACCAGGCGATGACCTTCACCCTCATCAACACGGCATTCGCAATGGTCATAGCCTTCGGCGTTGTGTACAACACGGCAAGGATATCCCTATCGGAAAACGAGCGTGAGATGGCGAGCCTAAGAGTGCTCGGCTTTACAAAGCTCGAGATTTCCTATATCCTACTTGGAGAGCTTACGCTCATAACGCTTATGGCCATACCGGTGGGGTTTGGCGTGGGCTACTGGTTCTCGTACAACATGGCCGAGCTCATGCAAAACGACCTGTACAGGATCCCCATCGTGCTCTACAAGAAGAGTTACGCATTCGCTGCAATGGTGGTGCTCGTATCGGCGTGCTTCTCGGCGCTGATAGTGCAGAGAAGACTCAGTTCGCTCGACCTCGTTGCCGTATTGAAGGCAAAGGAATAAGGCATGCAGAAGAAACGGCTCTACACATACATCGGCGCGGCGGTTGCGCTGATATTAATCCTCGTCTACGGCTTCATGCCGCGCTCCGTGCCCGTCGAGGTAGCCGAGGTCTCGCGCGGCCCGCTAAAGGTTACTATCGTAGAAGAGGGCATAACGCGCGTAAGGGAGCGCTACACCATGTCCGCGCCAAGCGCCGGGTACCTGCAGCGCGTCCTGCTCAAGGCCGGAGACGCCGTTAAAAAAGGCGACACCCTCGCAACCCTCGAGCCTCTAAAGCCCAGGGCCCTTGACGCAAGGAGCAGGGCCGAAGCAGAGGCGCGGCTAAAAAGCGCCGAGGCCGCGCTAAAAAGCGCAACCGAAAAGGCCTCTGCCATAGAAACTTCCTTTAACAAGGCGGCAAGCGACTTTGAAAGGATGAAAAAGCTCCACAAGGAAGACCTCGCCTCGGAGAGCGACTTCGAGAACGCCGAGAGCCTTTATAAGCGGCTTATGGCAGAAAAGAAATCGGCTACATACGAAGTCGACGCGGTAAAGGGCGAACTCGAGGCTGCCAAGGCCGTGCTCTATACAAAAGCGAACAACGGCAAAGCGGCAACAGAGCTTAAGCTTCGCGCGCCGTCGGACGGCCGCGTTCTAAAAATATTTCTTGAAAGCGAGGGCCCTGTCACCGAGGCGCAGCCAATCATCGAGATAGGCGACACATCCTCGCTCGAGGTCTCGACCGACGTATTATCGGAAGAGTCGGTCAAGATAAAGCCGGGCATGCCTGTCATCTTCGACCACTGGGGCGGCGTGCCGCTTGTAGGCAAGGTGCGAGTCGTGGAGCCCGGAGGATTTACGAAGATATCGGCGCTCGGTGTCGAGGAACAGCGCGTTAACATCATATCCGACATCACATCGCCGGCCGAGACATGGCAGAGCCTTGGCGACGGCTACCGCGTGGAGACGTCTTTTGTCACGTGGGAGGGTAAAAACATACTGCAACTGCCCTCCAGCGCGATATTCAGACACGAAAACGAAGAAGCGGTATTTGTCTACGAAAAAGGAAAGGCCAGGCTGAGGGCCGTCAAGACCGGGCACACTAACGGGCTCTTTGCCGAAGCGCTTTCCGGAATAAACGAAGGAGAAAGAGTAATACGGCATCCATCGGATAAAGTATTCGACGGAGCGCCTGTCAAACAAAGATGATAAAAATATCCGCAAAAAAAATAACAGCCTCGTTTTTCAAAGCGGCACTGCTTACGGCTACGTTCCTTACGTGTTCAGTCCCAGTGCTTGCCGCTGACCCGATGCCCGGAGCCAACCTCGACATTATAACGATAAAAGACAGGCTGGCAAAAAAATACCTCGGCGCTTCCAGCGTAGAGGGCCGCGTTGCCGCCGACGGACGCCTCTACGAAATAGACATACGCGGCAGCCTGATGCGCGTGCCGGAAGTTTCAGAATACAAACCGGTAGAATCTCTAGACGCTGCCGCAAGAAAACTTCTACTCGCGGAGAACTGGGCCTTTGGCCTGAAAAACCCTGACTACGACATCAAACTTAATCCGGCAAAGACATCACGTTCCGGCAATAAAACAGTTCTGACATACTCCTTCTATATCGCAGCCATCGAAATAGAGGATCGCATGATAGAGCTGACATTTATCGGTTCCGAGCTTATACGCCTTTACGCGCGCATAGCCAATTATTCAGACGAACTCAGGGCGGCAGCGGAGAAAACAGACAGGCTCGCGCTAAAAGAACGCGCCGATGCCCTCAGGGTTTACTTCGAGGACATAAAAGACCCTAACTACCCAAACGTCAGCATATACGTGCTAAGAGGCGTAGAGACAATAAAACTCGCGAGCGACAGCCCGCCGTACTTTCTCTGGATAGTCAAGGGGCTCGGATTCAACTACAGAATAAACGCATTTACAGGCGAGATACTTTCGAGAAGATAGCATTAAGGCCGCGCGCGCCCTATGCGACCGTGAAGCGCTTTAGTCGTAACGCGTTTGTAACGACACTTACCGAAGAAAGCGCCATGGCCGCGGCAGCGAGCATGGGGTTCAAGAGAATCCCGAAAAACGGATAGAGCACGCCGGCAGCGACCGGGATAAGCGCGACATTGTAAAAAAACGCCCAGAAAAAGTTCTGCCATATGTTGGCCACGGTCTTTTTGCTTAGCCCAAAGGCCGCGACTATGCCGTTTAAATCCCCTCCGACAAGCGTAATCGACGAAGCCTCCATGGCAACGTCCGTGCCCGTTCCTATGGCGATGCCCACGTCGGCCTCGGCAAGAGCAACGGCGTCGTTTATGCCGTCGCCGACCATGGCAACGGTAGCGCCGGATTTTTTAAGTTTCCTTATCTCCAAGGCCTTATCCTTTGGAAGCACCTCGGCAAGAACGTTATCTATGCCAAGCTCGGAGGCAACGGCCCTTGCCGTGCGCCCGTTATCTCCGGTTATCATCACGACCGTTTTGCCCATTGCCTTGAGCCTTCTAACCGCATCTTTCGCTTTGTCCTTTACAGTGTCGGCAACGGCAAGCACGGCAGCAGCACGCGCATCCACGCCAAGGCACATGACCGTCTCCCCGCGCTTAGCAAACCTATCGATTATATCCTCAAAAGAACTTACATCGAGCCCCTCCTCCTTCATAAAGCGCAGGTTCCCGAATATAACTGCCTTTGAACCAACCGTTGCCTTTATACCAAGACCCGAGACAGCGGAGAAGTTCGTGGCCTCGGCAAGCTCTATGCCTCTCTCCCTGGCCATGGCCACTATCGCCTCTCCAAGCGGATGCTCGCTCACGCGCTCGGCAGAGGCCGCATAAAAGAGCGCGTCCTTTTCTTCAAACGGCGCAAAGGCGATTACCTCCTTCAGCTCCGGCCTGCCCTTTGTAAGGGTCCCTGTCTTGTCAAATACAACGGTCGTCACCTTGTGAGCATTCTCTAGCGCCTCGGCATCGCGGATGAGTATGCCAAGCTCCGCGCCTTTTCCGGTGCCGACCATTATGGACGTAGGGGTTGCGAGCCCGAGCGCGCACGGACAAGCGACTATCAAAACACTTACGAAATTAAGAAGCGCGAAGTTAAAGGCAGGCTCAGGGCCAAACACGAGCCATATGACGAATGTAACGGAAGCAACGGCAATAACCGCGGGCACGAAGTACGAGGCTATTTTATCGGCAAGCCGCGCTATAGGGGGCTTGCTCCCCTGCGCGTCCTCTACCATTCGCACTATTTGCATGAGCGCTGTGTCGCGGCCTACCTTCGTTGCCCTGAACCTGAAGGAACCTGTCTTGTTGACGGTTGAGCCTATGACAGCGTCCCCCGGGTTTTTCTCAATTGGCATGCTCTCGCCGCTTATCATGGATTCATCTACTGCGGAATAGCCGTCGACTACAACGCCGTCCGTGGGAATTTTTTCACCTGGCCTTACGATTATAATATCGCCAACGATAACGTCCTCTACTGCTATATCGGCCTCAACGCCGCCGCGCACAACGCGCGCTGTCTTTGCCCTCATGGCCATGAGCTTCTTTATGGCCTCGGAGGCAGAGCCCTTTGCCCTGGCTTCGAGAAGGCGGCCAAAGAGGATTAACACGATTATCGCGGCAGAGGTATCGAAGTACACGGCAGGCATGGCGCCGCCGACCGTAAAAAACGAAGGCACAAGCATTATTGCGATGCTGTAGAAGTACGCAGCCGAGGTGCCAACAGCCACGAGCGTATTCATATCGGTCGAATACCGGCGCGCAGAGGCTATGGCCCCTTTATAGAACTGCAGGCCGCACCAGAACTGCACAGGAGTCGCCAAAACAAACTGTATAAAGGCAGATAGCGACGACTGATGCCCCTTGCCAATAAACATCTCTATATTTGCGATCAAGAAAACAGGCACGGCAAGCGCTGCGCCGACAATAAGCTTTTTCCTTAAAACAGCATAAGCCTCTTTCCTTACGCGCTCCTCTCTCTCGAGCGCGTCCTCGCCTCTACTTTCCTTTTCAAAGGCAGCCTCATACCCTGCCGCCTTTACTGCAGCGGCCATATCGCCAAAAGCAACAAGCGAGGCAACATAATCAACAGAGGCCCTTTCAGTTGAGAAGTTCACCGAAGCCTCTATAACGCCGTCAAGGGACTTTAACGCCCGCTCTATCTTATCCACACACGAGGCGCAGCTTATGCCGGATACCGGGAATGTTATGTGCGATGCAGCGGCCCTGTACCCAAGCCCCTCTATTGCAGCAGCAATGCCCGAGACCTTTACCCGCGCCGGGTCGTACTCAACGCTTGCCTTTTCAGAGGCAAAATTTACAGAAGCCTTTAGAATGCCGTCTATTGAAAGAAGTTTTTTCTCTATCTTTGCCGCGCATCCGGCACAGCTCATGTTGCCAACAGGTATATCAACTGAAGATGCCACGGCCCTGCCGGGCACGGCCTTTTCATGAGACACCTCTTTTTCAGGGCTTATATAAGACTCCGGCGCGGCATCGAACTTCTTTTTGCAATTAGGATTGCAAAAATAGTACGTAACGCCAAGGTAAACGCTTTTACCTGCCGCGCTCTCTTCCTTAACTGTCATCTTGCAAACAGGATCAACGGGCATCTTTAAACCCCTCTTAAAAGGCTAATAAATCTTCTTCCTTATTATATTATAGCACCGATACGGGGAAGGCAATACCGGGCGCTATTTCCCCTTTGAGAGGCCGCGCTCTTTCCACGCGTGATAGACAACAGGTATGACGATAAGCGTAAGCGCGGCTGCGGTGAGCATGCCGCCGACCATGGGCGCGGCTATGCGCTTCATCACCTCGGAGCCTGTGCCGCCGCCAATCATTATGGGCAGCAGCGCGCCGATTATCGCGGCAACGGTCATTATCTTCGGCCTTACGCGCTTTGCCGCCCCTTCGATAACAGCCTCGGTAATATTCTCGGCTGCGGCTACGCCGCCACCTTCCATACGCCGCCTGTAGGCAATGTCAAGGTACACGAGCATAACAACCCCTGTCTCTGCCGCAACGCCTGCGAGCGCGATAAACCCGGCAGCGGAAGCAACACTCATATTATAACCGAGTATGTACATGAACCACACTCCTCCGACAAGGGCAAACGGCAATGTGAGCATGACTATCAACGGCTCGGCCAGATTACGAAAGTTCATGTACAGGAGAAACGCTATCACCGCTATCACAAACGGCATCACTAACATCAGCCTTGCCCGCGCTCTTTTCAAGTACTCATAGCGACCGCTCCACTCAAGCGAGTACCCGGCCGGAAGCTTAAGCTCGTTCTTAAGCTTCTCGCTTGCGGCAGCAACATAGCTTCCAAGCGCTGCCTTCGGGTACACGTATATCCACGCGTTAAGCCGCGCATCCTCGCTCTTTATCTCTGCAGCTCCCTTACGAAGCTTTATCACGGCAAGCTGCCCTATCGGGATATGCTCGCCGCCGGGGGTCGGCACGAGCACGGCAGAGAGCTTATCGATACTGTCTCTGTGCTCTCTACCGTAGCGCACGTTCACGGGATAGCGCTCCCTGCCCTCGACGGTCTCTGTGACATTCACTCCCCCGATTGCGGCCTCTATGGCATCCTCCACATCCCCGACGTTCAACCCGTACCTTGCCGCCGCCTTCCTGTCTATCTCGAAGTCGAGATAATTGCCGCCCGCGGCCCTCTCGGCAAACACCGCATCGGTCTCGTCCATTGACGACAGTATGCGCTCGGCCTCTAGAGAGAGCCGCTCAAGTTCTTTTATATCGGGCCCCGCTATCTTAACTCCGGCAGGAGAACGGATGCCGGTAGAGAGCATATCTATACGCGTCTGTATGGGCATGGTCATATCAACCTTGGAAATGCCCGGAAGCTTCAATGCCTCGCTAAGCTCGCGCCGTAGCTTTTCAGGCGTCATGTGGCTTCGCCATTCTTTTCTAGGCTTCACCTTTATAACGCTCTCTATCATCGAGAGCGGCGCAGGGTCGGTCGCTGTCTCGGCCCTGCCGGTCTTACCGAGCACGCTCTCTACCTCCGGAAACGCCATGATGATTTTATCGGTCGCATGGACTATTTCTTTTGCCTGCGCAATGGAGACGCCAGGCAGTAATGTCGGCATGTAGACAAGGTCTCCCTCGTCTATAACCGGCATGAACTCGCTATCCATCCTTACAAGGGGGATCACTGTAAGAAGCACTGCTATGGCAGCAGCGCCGAGCACGAGCTTCTTTTTTTGCAACGCAGCCCTTACAAGCGGCAGATAAAGCTCGATTAAACGCCTGTTCACCGGGTTCTTATCCTCGGGCGTTATCCTGCCTTTTATGAGATACCCCATGAGCACGGGCACGAGCGTTACGGCGATTATCGCGGATGCTGCCATGGCAAAGGTCTTTGTGTAGGCAAGGGGCTTAAAGAGGCGGCCCTCCTCTGCCTCGAGCGCGAAGATTGGAAGGAACGAGAATGTTATTATAAGAAGCGAAAAGAATAGCGCCGGGGCTACCTCCTTTGACGCAGCAGCCACTACGCGCCACCTGTCGCTGTCATCGTTTTTCTCAAGATGCTTATGCGCGTTCTCTATCATCACGATTGCAGCGTCTATCATCGCGCCTATGGCGATTGCGATGCCGCCAAGGCTCATTATGTTGGCATTTATGCCAAGCATGCTCATAACGAGTATGGAGGCGAGCATGCCAACGGGTATCGTAGCCACAGCAACAAGGGCGCTCCTTGCGTGAAAAAGGAACAGGGCGCAAAGAAGCGCGACAACTATGGATTCCTCGACAAGCCTTGTCTTTAACGTGGCAACCGCCCTGTCTATCAGGCCCGAGCGGTCGTATGCCTCGCGTATCTCAACGCCCTCTGGCAAGGACGCCTTTATCGACTCGAGCTTCTCCTTGACCTTTGCTATCACCTTACGCGCGTTCTCGCCGTGGCGCATGACGACAATTGCCGCAACCGTTTCTCCCTCGCCGTTATAGTCCACGACACCGCGCCTTTGTTCGGGGCCAAGCCTCACCTCGGCAATATCGCCAAGGGTTAGCGGCACTCCCTTGGACGCGCTTTTTACAACGACGTTTTTCAAATCCTCGATGCCCTTTATGTACCCGAGCCCCCTTACCATGAACTCGGTCCCTGCCATTTCAACGACGCGCGCGCCGACGTCGTTATTCGACCTCTTTATGGCCTCGTTTATCCCGTTTATGGTCACGCCGTAGGCACGAAGTTTCGCCGGGTCGAGCACCACCTGGTACTGCTTTACAAAACCTCCGACACTCGCCACCTCGGCTACTCCGTCAACGCTTTGCAGTTCGTAGCGTATGAACCAGTCCTGAAGGCTTCTTAGCTCGGATAAATCCCGCTTGCCGCTCTTGTCAACGAGCGCGTACTCGTATATCCAGCCGACCCCGGTCGCGTCCGGCCCAAGCGCTGCGCTAACGCCCTTCGGAAGCCGCCCGGCAATGGAATTCAAGTACTCGAGGACGCGGCTACGCGCCCAGTATATGTCAGTGCCGTCCTCGAATAGAACGTAGACGAACGAACCGCCGAAAAACGAATACCCTCTTACTGTCCTCGCTCCTGGAACGTTCAAGAGCGCGGTGGTAAGCGGGTACGTCACCTGGTCCTCGACAACCGCAGGGGCCTGGTTCGGATAATCGGCATACACGATGACCTGCGCATCCGACAGATCCGGTATTGCGTCTATGGGCATGCGAAAGGCAGCGACAATACCTGCCGCCACGATAAACAGGGCAATCAGCACTACACCTGCCCTGTTCCTTATGGAAAAATCTATGACGCGCTCTATGGGTGCCATAATAGCCTTTTAGTGGTGGTGCTCGTGCCCTGTTGCCGCTTTGCCCTTCTTATCTTCCCGCGCGGCATCGCCGCCGCCTGCGCCCGCCTTGCTCTCTTTTGCATTGCCAAGGTTCTTTATGGCCTCTCTCATGCTGCTCTCAGAATCTATAAGGAACTGCGCCGAGGTAACCACATCCTCGCCTTCCTTTACGCCGTCTGTTATCTCGTATATGCCCTCGCCCTCGACGCCAAGCGTGACGTTTCGCGGCTCGAACTTTCCACCACCGAGACTTACGATTACAACGCTTCTTTCCCCGGAGCGTATGACAGCCTCCGAGGGAACGGCAACGGCAGCGTGCTTTACCGTGGATTTAAAGGACACGGTCGCGTACATGTCCGGCTTCAAGAGGCCATCCTTATTATCGAGAACGAGACGGACCTTGTTGGTCCGCGTCTGGTCCTCGACAAACGGGTACACAAACGACACTGTGCCGTCAAACGTCTTACCGGGGTACGAGGCAACTGTTATGTCCGCCTTTTGCCCGGCCTTTATCCACGCGATGTCCTTTTCATATACATCGGCAATCACCCATACGACCGAAAGGTCGGCCAGTGTGTAGAGCTTTGTCCCGGGCTCTACATACATGCCCTCTGTAACGGGCTTATCAACGACTATGCCCGAGACCGGAGAATGTATGTGCAGGCTCTTGATTATCTCTCCTGTTTTTTCGAGCTCCTTTATCTGGTGAGCGGGAACATCATAGAGCTCGAGCCTTTTTCTGCTAAGAGCGACAAACGATTCCCTTCCGGCCTTTTCCATCTTCTTTCTGTTTTTTAGCGCCAGAAGATACTCCTCTTCGGCGCTGACAAGCGCCGGGCTGTAGATGGAAAGAAGCATGTCGTCCTTCTTTACATCGGCTCCGGTGGAGCTTACATAGAGCTTCTCTATCCAGCCGTCAACCTTCGCGTGCACCTGGTACACGCGCTTTTCGTCGAACTCGACCCTGCCAACGGTCTTTATATGCCTCGTTACTTCCGCGTGCCCGGCCTTTTCCGTCCTTACGCCAATTGTCTGCGTTGCCAGAGCGCCAATCGAAATGGCGCCGCCGGCCCCTACCGCTCCACCTGCCTCATCCTCGTAAACAGGAGTAAGGTCCATACCCATCGGCGATTTACCCGGCTTATCGGACTTAAAACTCGGGTCCATGGGATCGTGCCAGTAGAGTATCTTTCTCTTGGAAACGGCTTTTTCATCTGCCCCGATGCCTGAGTCGCTAAAGTACCTCGAGCCGTAGAACGCGAGAATGCCGCCGATAGCGAGCCCTGCAATTGCCGCGGCTATTATGGCCTTATTTTTTCCCATTGCTGCCTCCGTTTCCGTTTGAAGCCGTGCGCGGCAGATAATCCTTGCCAGTAATCCTCTCGAGCTCGGCAACGGCCTTAAGATAATCCGTAAGCGCTCTGTAATACGCGAGCCGAAACTCCAGAAGCAGCCCCTCGGCCTCAAGAAGCATGGAGAGCTTTTCCTTGCCGTTTTTGTACCTTGCCTCGGCAAGCTTGTGCGCGCGCTCTGCCTCGGGTATGAGCCTTGAATCGTATAATGCAACCACACGGGCCCGGCTCGTTATCTCGGCATAGAGAGTAAGCGCCTCGTTTACAGAGCCGCTTAGCGCGTCTCGCTCCATAATAAGCGCCTTGTCGACGCCAAGCCTTGCATCCTTTAGCGCTGCGCCTTTCTTGCCGAGCCAGAGCGGGATGCGAAGCCCCACCATATAGCCGAAGTTATTTTCGTCCTTCATTGCCGGATTGTCCGGCCGCATCATGGAATAAGTGGCGCCGAAAACGAAATCAGGCAGATAGGAATACTTTGCAAGGCTTACTTCGTACTCGCCCTTTGTCTTCTCAACAGAAGCCCTTTTTATATCGAGCGAGCCCGAGCGCGCATCGCTTAGGACCTCCTCGCGCGTCCTTTCGAATAGAGCGAACCCTATCTCTTCTGGCTCTGCCAAAGGCTCTGTTTCGTTCATGTTAAGGAGTTTTCTTATCCTGGCGATAGCCCCCTCGCGCATGCTCTCATACATTGCCGCGTCCGTGGACGCATCCGAATAAAGCCTCGATGCCCTAACGAGATCGTCCAATCCGGCGGTATTCAAGCCGTAATTGCTTTTTGTGACCGCGCCAAGATACTCAAGCACCGCCTCGTTCTCCCTCGTAACCTTAAGCGCTCTGTCGAAGAAATAATAATCGTAAAACGCCTTTTTGATGTCAGCTAACGCGTCCCGCTTTGCTGCCTCTGCCTGGAGCGAAGCTACAAGCGCGTCCTGGCCTGCTATCTTGCGCTTTGTTCCGAGCTTTCCCGGGAACGGCACGTCCTGGGTAAGCGATATCATGAATTCGTCTTCATCGCGTCTCGGCCTGTACTCGAAGGAAAGCATGGGGTCGTCGAGCGCGGACTCGACCTTTTGCCTTTTTTGCGCACGCTGTTCCTCTATGAGCGCGGCCTTGAGCTTTAAATTCCTTTTTCCTGCGGCCTCGATAAGCCCAGATAGCGTAAGCGCGTCTTCTGCTGCCGCAGGCCTTTGTTTGCCTTTATCGGCCAATGCAGGTAAAGAGAGCAGCAAAATACACGCCACCGCCGCTATGAGGTGTCTCATAGCTTCCATTAAAGCCCTTATATCAGATTTTGCAATACCCATGCCCTGTTTCATAACAAGCGCCTCGCATTACCTTGCCGATTCTACACCTTGTAGAATGCCCCGTCAAAAAAATATCAGCGTTTCTTCTCGCAGTGCTTTACGCAATCCTCGTCAACATCGTGATGGTGCCCGCCTTCGTGATTAGAATGTTTAAGGCAGTGCTCCGTTGTGCAGCTCTTTGTATCGGCTGTCGTAACCGTTGCGGAGAAGGTAAGCCCGGATGCCAGGAAGAACAACAATACAGCGCTAACTACAACGGCACGAAGCGGCGCTCTTTTACGTGCCTCATCGAGGCCAAGAAGCCTCTTTACCCTTGTCTCTACAGACGAGGCGCCGTCAAACCCTGCTCCCATTAAAACGAGGCCGTGATTAAGGGTAGCTGTTTTTACGAGCACCGAGGCAAGCGAGACAGGGTCCTCGGTCTTGTCTACAACGTACTTATCCGCTGCTTTCTCTGATGAATCCAGAAACATCCGCTCGATAAACGCGGCAAGCGGTAGATAATAGAACGCGTCTTTAAAAAAGGAGGCTGCAAGATACTTTAGCGGGTCTTTACTCCTTACGTGGTGTATCTCGTGAAGCACGACTTGCCTTAGCTCTTTTGATGTCAACGCCTCGACAAGTGAGCGGGTAACGTACACGCGCGGCTTGAAGAGCCCGGCAGTAAACGCTGCCTTCAGGTCCCCGGCGTCCAGAAGTGCCAGCGGGCCCTTTGAGCCCGAAACTCTCATGCCCCGAAGCGCGAGATGCGCGGACAAAACGCGGCGGATAAGATTAAATGCGGCATAAATAAGCCCGCTTGCGGCTGTTATGAGCGCTGTCCAGATAACAGCAAGGCCGATCACATCACCCCTCTCGGCGCAAAAGGAGGCAACACTCCTACACCAGTTAAGAAGCGCCTCGGTTGCCGCGGCAGCGGCCGGTATGCCCGAGAGCACGCCAAGCGTAACGATGACGGAAACAAGTATGGATATGTAGAACAAAGGGGCCATTACTTCCTGCCTTCCTTTATGCCGGCCTTCTTTTCCTCTATAAGCGCGGCAAGCTTATCAAGCTCGTTTGGATTTCTCGATGCGAGTATATCGACAAACGACGCAGCCGCAGAACTGCTCCAGAGCTCCATAACGCCCTTTATGACCTCTCTTGAGGCCCTGCCCTCGAACTCGTCCTTACCAAGCGCTGGGGTGAACACGTAAACGCTCTCGCCCTTGCTTTTTACGACAAGGCCTTTTTTCACAAGACGCTCGAGCACCGTGAGCACGGTCGTAAGGGCGGCATCCCTTGTGCGCCCTACCTCGTCCCTGACCTCTTTGCCGCTTAGCCCGGCCTTCGAGGCCCAAAGCGCGTTCATAACCGCCTCTTCGAGGCTTCCGAGCACGCCTCCGGGGCCGTTATCCGATGTTCTAAAGTTCCTGGCTATCTTTTTGACCATAACACCACCTATACCTATAATTTTATTCTACAAACAGTAGAATGTCAAGCAGCCGCGAAATTACCGCTATTATGCCCAAGTTATGATTTATCTGAAAAACGGCGGCGAATGAGGAACCAAGCAGCTGCCACAGGCAGGAGCAAAACGAAGCCAAGGGTAAAAACCCTTAAATAATCGATAGTTAGCCTTTTGTTGCCAATATCGTACTTGAAGATGATTAGCTTTATGCGGTCCACTACGCCCAATTCGCCGCCTGCCCTGGATATACCGAGTATCGAGTCGTTCACAGCGCCAATAATTTCCTCGGGCTTGAAGTTCACGCCATATAACTGGCGGATAATGACCCCGTTGCCATCTACCACGGTTATCATGTTTGTATGGACAAAGCCGTCGCCGGTCTTCTCGAAGTAAAATCCGCGGCTATCGCAAAACTTCTTTATCGTTTCCGCATTGGCCGTTGCAAAGCGCCAGTTCTCGCTGCCGCCGAAACTATCGGAATGTTCCTTCAACACCTTCGGCGTATCGTTTTCTGGGTCAAAGGACACTGTCAAAGCGGCAAACCTATCTCCAGGGGGCTCCATCTCCTCGAACGCGCGCTTAAGGGATTTAAGAATCGGCGGACATGTGTGCGGGCAGCTCGTGTACACATAACTAATGACAAGCGGCCTGCCTGCGCCGTAGTCCTTTACGGAAAAAGGCTTTGAATCCGAGTTCGTGAGAGTGGCGTCCGGCGGCTTGCTGCCGATTGCATTGTCGCCGGCAAGAGAGTCGGCGCCGTTATCAACCGCACGAAGCGGCAAGGCGTAAGCAAACAAAACAACCGCCGCGCATACCGAAAGGGATATATTTTTAAATGACGGCATAAGAAGGTTTTTATTTTGCAACAAAACCGTTTTCAGGCTGCCTTTTCTTAAGCAGCGCCCTTAGCGCTATCACTATGAACAGCACGCCGCCGACTATGGCCACAAAAGCACCGACACCGAAGAGCGCCATGCTTATGACCTTCGCGGCCTTATCGAGCCCCTGCGCCTCGCCAAATGTCTTTCTCGCAACCCCGTGCGCTCCGGCAATGAACATCGCCAGAACAAAAAGCCCCTGGCCTGCAAGATAGACATAGGGCTGCACCGAGGCAACCCTTCTTGCAACAGAGCCGGGCTTCAACTTATCGAAGAAATAGTAGGCAAGCCCCATGAAGGCAAGCGTAATGCCGCCTATCTCGCCGTGATAGTGCGCCGGTATCTTGGTGTTGTAGCCGTAGATGGTAAAGGCTATCAGGCCGCCCATGAGAAATAGCACCATCGAGAATACCGTTGCCGAGAACTCGGGCCTTGCCCACGGCATGTTTCTTATATTCGCCCAAAGGCCGCGGCCCGTGTCATTATAAAACGCCCTCAGCACGAGGATCGCGGCAACGAATGTCGAAGGCCCGAGCCCGAACTCCATAAGTGCGGTAAAAAAGCGTCTGTGTCCGTAGGAATCTATATCCGTAAATATGTATGCAAACGGCGTTGCCATGACAAATACGGTAAATAAGCCGAATATGAAACGACCCTTGTTAAAGACAACGGGCATCTTTCCGGTAAGCTTGTACGTTATATAGAACCAGACCGTTACCATTGCCGCTGTGTTCGTGAACTGAAGAATATGGCCGCCTCCCCAGAAGACCGTTTCAAGGTCGCGGCTGCCGCCCTCGCCCAGAACAAAATACGCGGAAACAAGGAAGCTTAAAAAAGCAAAGAACACGGCAAATATCGAGCTCGCGCTCCCGATACGCAAAAGCTTTAAATCGTCCTTTCTCGCAATGTCGTGGCGCGTCCTTATTATGGTAATATAGCTTTCTATGCCTGCCACGAGTATGCCGAGGCAGAGAATAACGAACCCTGCATAAAAAAGCTTATGGTCGAGTATCGGCACGTAGTTTACAAAACTCGGCTCGCCGAGCCCGAAAAACGCGCACACGGATATAAGCGCCGTCCCGATAGCCGCAAACGCAAAAGCTCCCCACGCAAGAAGCGGGGCCGCGACCGGGCGCTTCAAAAACCACGTGGCTATATAGACCCAGAAAGCGCCCTCAAAGGCAAAGAACCAGATTATGAAGGCAAGTATCACGTGCGCAACGAGCGAGACCTTCATATAATCGACGTTCGGAAAGAACTCATGCACCGTTGGCGTCCTTGCCGCTGCAACGAGGAATGCAAACCCTCCGGCAAGCACAAGCGCCAGTACGGCAAACACCAGCCATGCGGTAAAAAGCCTCGCCGAACCTTTATCCATATTCTCTTTGTCCATAGAAACCTCTCTCAAACAAATAGGCCGGATGGCGGCCAAAACATACACGCCGCACTCCGGCCAGCAATAAAAATTATATCAAGACAGGCTTAAAAGGCAACCTGTTTTCAAAAGGCTACTTTGTCCGAAACTCTACACCCCTGTCCTTCATAAAGGCGGTGATGATCTCCGGGTGCACGGCCCAGCCGACATCGAGAAAACGCTCGGCCTCGCCCGGCCTCTCTGCAGCGCCGAAACCAAGCGGCAGATGCGCGGTCCTGCTCTGTATGCCCCATACGCGGCCTTCGGTATCGAAGACCGGGCAGCCGCTATGGCCCCGAAGCCCGGGGCTCGATGTTTCGATGAACTTCGGCGTCATCTTCTCCTCTTTCTCGGTCTTGAAGACGATGTTACGCGTAAATATGCCGTCGAGCGGGAACGGCACAAGGTTCTGAAAATCGAGCGAGAACTTTCCTGTCTTATCGTCGAACTTCGCATCAAGCTCGGTAAAGGCGTACCCAAGGCGGCAAAGGCTCGTGCCGATTTTCATCTCCACCTTCGGGTCGGCAAAGACCGGGTACTCGGCGACGGTCGAGGCATCGAACGGGTCAAGTCTGCCAAGTATTATATCGGCCTGCGGGATGACGCCGATATCGGCTATCTGCTGGCCGTCGGTGCCGGGCCAGATGGAGGAGGATGTGACCCATTTAAGATTCGGCCTCATCTTCTTAAGCTCTTTTTGCGCAGCAGATGAAACGTCGGCCTTCAACTTCGCGGCCTTTGCGTGGTAGTCGTCCATGGCCTTCATATCCATCTTCTGGAGCGGTATAACCTCGAAAATATGCGCGGCGCTAAGAAACCAGCCGTCCTTGTTTATGACCATAAGAGTTCCGCCATCTGCCCTGACAGTGCCGTCGTAGAGCCTTCTACTTGCTATGACCGGGCGTATATACTTCAATGCCTTTTCAACAGCGCTACCGAACATTTTAAATACCTCCGCATGATTACTTCGCCAAATAAGCTAACATAATCCGCTTGAAATAACAAACCTTTATGCGCGGCGCTGCGGCCTTGACATGCGCCCCGAATTACTGTTAACTATAAAAATGCCAAAGAATAGGGCTTCGGCAAAATTCAGCGAAGAAGACCTCTTCTTCATGCAAGAGGCCGTGAAGGAGGCCTTGAAGGCCGAGAAAAAAGGCGACGTGCCAATCGGCGCCGTAATCGTAAAAGACGGCAGGATAATAGGCCGCGGTCATAATAGAAAGGAAGCTGCCGCTGACCCTACGGGCCACGCCGAAATAGCGGCAATCCAAAAAGCGGCGAAGAAACTCAAGGCATGGCGCCTTACCGGCTCCTCTATATATGTTACGCTCGAGCCGTGCTTGATGTGCATGGGCGCTCTTGTGCAGGCAAGGATAGAAAATCTCATATTCGCGTGCAGGGACCCGAAGGCCGGGGCCGCAGGGTCGTTATACGACGTGGCTGCAGATAAGCGCCTAAACCATAGGATAAACGTAAAAGAGAGCCTGCTTACGGAAGAAGCAAGCGTGATGTTAAAAAAATTCTTCTTAAAACTCAGGAAAAGAAACGAACGGAACCTGCTTGCCGCAAAAATAAAAAAACACGGCGGAGAATAGACCAATGACAATCGAGATAAAGGACAACATATTCCGCGAATACGACATCAGGGGCAAATACCCGGGAGAGCTCTCAAAGGACGTTGCCCGGTGCCTTGCCTCTGCATACGCAAAGCTTCTAAAGGAAAAATCGAAAAAAGACCCGCTTACCGTAACGATAGGCAGAGACGTCCGCACAAGCTCAACCGAGATAAAGGACGTGCTCGCAACAACACTCTCTAACGCCGGCATAAACGTCATAGACATCGGCGAGTGCCCGACCCCGCTCCAGTATTTTTCGCTATTCACGCTCGACGCCGATGGCGGCATAATGATAACCGGAAGCCACAACCCGCCGGAATATAACGGCTTCAAGATAAGTGTGGGCAAGGAGACCATCCACGGCAAGGAAATCCAGGCATTCAAGGAGATGGTAAAGGCAGCTGCAAAGGAGACGCCTGCCGCGGCTGCAACAAAGGGCAAGGTCTCGACCATAAACATCATAGAGAAATATACCGCGTTTCACGTGGAAAAATTCGGCCCTATACTTAAAAGTCTTGGACTTAAAAAACCTTTGAAGATAGTCGTTGATGCGGGGAACGGCACAGGCGGGCTCGTTGCGCCCAAATTACTCGAAAAGCTCGGCATAGAGGTAACATCCCTATTTTGCGAGCCTGACGGCACCTTCCCGAACCACCACCCTGATCCCACAGTGCCCGAAAACCTCGAGCACCTCATAACAGAGGTGAAAAAACAGGGCGCTGACTTCGGCATAGGCTACGACGGGGATTCCGACAGAATAGGCGTCGTGGATGAAAAAGGCGCGATAGTCTGGGGCGACCAGTTGATGATTATCTACGCAAAGGACATTCTAAAGACAACAAAGAACGCAACGATAGTCGGCGAGGTAAAGTGCTCGCAGGTCATGTACGACGAAATAAGGAAAAGCGGCGGCAATGCCGTAATGTGGAAGACAGGGCATTCTCTCATCAAGTCCAAGATGAAAGAACTCAAGGCCTCCATGGCAGGGGAGATGAGCGGCCACATATTCTTTGCGGACAGGTACTTCGGCTTCGATGACGCGGTTTACGCATCGTGCCGCATAGCCGAGATATTTGCCAAGCTCAAGGCCGAAAACCCTTCTGCCGTGTTCTCGGACCTCCTAAAGGGGCTTCCAAAGACATTCGTAACGCCAGAGTACAGGGTCGACTGCCCTGACTCGGAAAAGTTCGGCGTGATAGAGAAGATAAAAGCCGGACTGAAAAACGACCCGCCCAAAGACCTCTCCATACGCGAGATCATAGACATAGACGGCCTTAGAATTATCTTTGACAACGGATGGGCGCTAATGCGGGCAAGCAACACACAGCCCGTGCTCGTCTTGAGATACGAGGCAACGGACGAGGCGTCGATAGAAAAATTCAAGGGGTTCGTAAGGGCAAGGATAAAACAGGCCTGGAGCGGGTTTAAGGGTTAGAAGGGTCTGCAACAAGCTCGAAAGCGCCGTCATCGAGGTCGACATTTGGCTTCGCGCCTTTTACTACTATTTCAAAGGACTCTCCTCTGCTCTCAACGCGCATAGACCGCGGCAGCATAACGCAGCCCGTCTCTTCATAACCGCCAAGCGTCACGACAACCGAAAGCGGCCCTACCGCCTTTACGGCCTTTGCTATGCGCCCGTCTGCCGAACGTTCGAGCTGCCACGAATCCGAAAGAATGCCGCCAAAAGCTCCTCTATCATCAAAAAGAAACTCTACAACCTCGCGTGCGGTAAGAAGGGTTAATGGGTTTGAGCCGTTAGACTCATCGCAATCCCTGACGCTTCCTTCCGAATAATAGGCGCACCCCTTGTCGCTTGCCGCTATAATGGCAATACGCCTGTTCATTGCGCCGTAGACCTCGAAGCGCATGGCATCCGGGCGCCTGACATACATAACGGCCCTTGCCGCGTTTTCGGAATTTTCGTGTTTGATAAGAGCGGTTATTCTAAGCGTAGAGATAACGCCTGCAGCGGCGCAATCAGGCTTTATGGCAGGGGCCGATACGCACCCGGCAAGCAGGACAAAGAGCGCGGCAAGGCAAATCGCGCGAAGCACAGCCTTATTCCTTCTCTTTTTCTAATTCGCGTCTGACGTTACGAAGCTTTTCCTTTAATGCCTCGTTACCCGGCGACAGGCTTGCTGCGCGGCCGTAGGCCTCCTCGGCCTTTCTCTTGTTGGAACTTTTCAGATATACGTCGCCAAGATGCTCGGCAACGGTAGGGTCTTCCGGCAGATACTTCGTCGCCCTCTCGAGCTCCGCTACCGCCTTCTTCAATTCGCCCTTCTTGAAATACACCCAGCCGAGGCTGTCGAGTATGTCGCCGCTCTCGGGCTTTTCCGCCAGGGCGCGCTTTATGTAACTCTCGGCTTTATCGAGGTCCATGCCGCGCTCCGCAAGCGCGTAGCCGAGATAGTTCAACGCATTAACATGCCTCGGGTTTATGGCTATGACCGCGTTCATGTGCTTTAAAAAATTATCCCAGTTGCCGCTTTCGTCGTAGAGTTCTCCGAGAAGATAGTGCCTGTCGGCATCACCCGGGGCTTTCTTTACTTCCTCCTCGAGCACCTTTATGGCCGCATCCCTTTCGGCCCCGGCCTCGGTTTTCTTGTCAAGCGAGGCAAAGAGCTTGGCGGCGCGGCGCTTGGCCTCGACAAACCACTCATCATTCTTCTTTATCTTCGAAAACTCGACAGCGGCCTTTTCCGGCTTACCTGCCTTTTCACATACAGTTGCCAGATAAAACCTCAACCTCGAGTTATCGGCGTCTATCTTAAGGGCCCCCTCGAACTCGACGGCGGCCTCATCGTTCATGCCGAGCTTATCCATATAGATAAGCCCTTTCTTCGTATACGCATCAAGGGCCGAATGCGAAACCTTTTTAAGCTCTTCGTACTGCTCAAGGGCTTCCTCGTAACGTTTTTCTGCGACAAGCACCCTTGCAAGGAGCTTTCTAACCGAATACTCGTGCGGCGAAATCCCTATTGCCTTCGTATATATCTCTATGGCCTTTGCGTTATCGCCTTTATTCTCGTATAACCTCCCAAGCTCCACATGCGCCGACGGAAACTCGGGACCAAGCTCCACGGCCTTGTTTAGATGTTCGAGCGCATCGTTTAGGCGCCCCATCTCCGACTCCGCAAGCCCGAGATAATACAACCCCACGACCGAATCCGGCACTTCGCTTATCAGTTTTTTGTAAATCTCTATCGCCCTGTCGTGATCGTTGTTATTGACATATATATTGCCGAGTATCAGATACGGCCTCTGGTTCTTGGGGTCGAGTTTTATAACGGCCCCGAACTCGGCTATGCTTTCGTCGTATTTTTTATCCACCAGGTAAAGATCGCCAAGCATCAACCGTCCGCGCACATCCGACGGCGCAAGCTCCACGGCCTTCTTCGCCATAAGAAGGGCCCTGTCTATATCGCCATGTTTGTAATAAAGATACGCGAGTTCGGAGTGCACAAGGGCCGATGACTCGTCTATGGCAAGCACCTTTTTGTAATATTCTATGGCTCCCTTTATATCTCCGGAATCCTTTAGTTCCTGTGCTACGAGGAAATAATAATAGGTATCGCTCTCGTTTTTCTTCTCTACGACGACATCCTCTACGCGAGGCTTTCCGTCGACCTCTATGACCCCGCCCTGCTGTTTCCCGGGATGCTTGGCATTCATTGAAGGCCCGTGCGCGCACGCAGCAAGGGCGCCCGTGATAATCGCAACGAGCGGCAACAAGACAATGCGGCCGGCCTGATTACGCGCTATCTCAAAACTTGACATATTCATGGTTATTCACCTTATCCCGCGACACTCGGGACATTACTTTGGGTTGATATCCGCAAAAATACCGACAAAACGCCACAGATACGGCTTATCTTTTTATTTTAACATTTCGGAGAAACCTGAGTCAATGAACGGTTGCTTACGATGAAAACGGCGTAACGATGCGGGAAATCAAGACGCGTGCGGCTCATGCGCGGTCTTTTCTGCAGCCTTTGGCACGGCAGAGCCAAGAACTGCCTCTGCGCGGCTTATCACATCCTCGGAGATTACCATGCCCTCGCCCCTGCCCATATCAAGAAGTATCTCGGCAAGGGTCTCTGCCTTTTCCCTGGGGCTAAGGTGCTTATGAATAAGAATGCGCTTCAAACCCTTAAGCACAAAAGCGCCGCCATGGGTATTGACCTCCCCTTTTTTCAGGTCGTCGTACCCGACCTGTATGGAGAGCCCCTCGGCAGCCTGCTCAAGGAATATAAGCGTTTCTTCGTGCTTCACACATATATAATCTCAATAATCGCTTGGGCTTGTCAAGACAAAACAGGCAAAAGAACAAACCCTGCATATTGACAACCGGGCCGGCTTATTCTATATTAGATATAGCCGCATAACGTCTAAAAACCGGAGCCTTAAAATGTCGGAAAACGTGATTGAAGTAGCAGATTCCTCCTTTGACGCAATGATTCTCAAATCCGAACTGCCAGCTCTCCTTGATTTCTGGGCGCCGTGGTGCGGCCCCTGCAAGGCTATATCTCCAACGGTTGAGCAACTGGCCGCGGAATACAAAGGCAAGTTGCGGGTCGCCAAGATAAACGTCGACGACAACCCCGCCACACCAAGCAACTTCGGTGTACGCGGCATCCCTACACTAATACTCTTCAAGGGCGGCAAAGAAGTCGACCGCATCGTGGGCGCGGTATCGAAAAGCAACATGATAAGCCTGATTGGCAAAGCACTCTAATCTGCCTCCTTATCACACAGACCATCCATGGCAGCCGGATTGTCCTGCAAAGGACAATCCGGCGCATATAGCAATAACCGCAAAACATTCAAAACATTGGCCGCTAGATTCCAAAGACCTTGCAAATCATATCCATTACGCATTTTTTACAAGGCTTACAATTATTGTCAGGTTACTTTTGTCATTACCCTGCGGTTACAGTTTTAAAACTCCTTTAATAACAATAGGTTAGCTGCCGCCCCGATCTGGCATCCTTCTTGCTCTTATACTATGGCATAAGGCAATTGCCTTGGATAATTAACTAAACTTAATACAGAACAAAACACAAAATAGCACTTACACAGGAGGGTATATAAAATGAATACATTTAGAGCAAAGTTTTTGGCATCCGTAGCAGTACTGGCAGTGGCAGCGCTATTAACACTTGCGTATACAACCGCGACAAGCGCAGCACCGGCACCGCCGAAAGTTCCTAAAGTCGTTTATACGATAGACGGCGCAATAAACCTTACAAAGAACCTTGCGGCAAGGAACGAGATAACGAACCCCGGCGTGCTTAACGCAATACTTAAGCAACTCGACGGCGCAAAGGACAAGATAAAGGCAGGCGACAAGGCCGTTGCGGTAAACAAGCTCGAGGCAACCAAGAACTTCATTGGGGCCCAAGCGGATAAGCACATTACTCAAAACGGAGCAACAACACTCCTTAACTACCTTACGAACCTGATAAAGGTACTAAACGCATAAAAATAACCGACCCCTCCTGAAGGCCCGCGCCGATGCAGTTTTATTTGCGGCGCGGGCCTTTTCCTTTTCAAGTTCCGCCCCGTATCCATTGAAAAAATGCGCATATCCTGATAGAATCGATATAGTAGCCTCCTGACAAAATCCTTCCCATCAAAACAAGGGGACTTCGATGAAAGAAATTCTGACCCCGAACGCTCTAACGGTTCTCGGAAAAAGATACCTCAAAAAAGACAGCAGCGGCAACGCTGCCGAGGGCCCCGAAGACATGTTCAGACGTGTTGCCGCGAATATCGCAAGCGCAGAGTCCGCATACGGACATCCGTCGAAAAAAGCCGAGGAAGAATTCTACGAAATGATGACCTCTCTTGAATTCCTCCCCAACTCCCCAACCCTTATGAACGCCGGCAGAAAGCTCCAGCAACTCGCGGCATGCTTTGTGCTGCCAATCGAGGACTCGATAGAATCCATATTCAAGGCCGTAAGAGACACTGCCGTGATACACCAATCAGGAGGCGGCACCGGGTTTTCGTTCTCGAGACTAAGGCCCGCAAACGACACTGTTGAGTCCACCGGAGGCATGGCAAGCGGCCCCATATCCTTCATGCGCGTATTTAACACCGCAACCGAGGCAATAAAGCAGGGTGGCACAAGGCGCGGGGCCAACATGGGCGTACTTTCCGTGCACCACCCGGATATCCGCGCATTCATAACAGCGAAAGACGACCCAAAGGAGTTCGCCAACTTCAACCTCTCTGTTTCCATTACGGAAGAATTCATGCGCGCGCTGCGCTCCGGCGAACCTTACCCGCTTACCAACCCACACACAGGTAAAATTTCGGCAATGGCGGATGCAGCCGAGATGTTCTCGCTCATAGCAACTTCTGCATGGAAGGGCGGAGAGCCCGGCATCCTCTTTATCGACGCGATAAACACCGTAAACCCGACCCCGAGGCAGGGTGCCATGGAGGCGACAAACCCGTGCGGCGAGCAACCGCTCCTGCCATACGAGGCCTGCAACTTGGGCTCCATAAATCTTTCCCGCATGCTTAAAAAAAGCCCCGGCAGGGAATGGAGCATGGACTTCGACAAGCTTGCCAGAACAGTGCACACGGCTGTCCGCTTTCTGGACAATACTATAGACATGTGCAAATACCCGCTCCAGGAGATAGACAAAACGGTCAGGGGCAACCGTAAGATAGGGCTTGGAGTAATGGGCTTTGCCGACATGCTTATACGCCTTGGCATTCCCTACGGCAGCGAGGCCTCGCTATCTACAGCCGAGGAGGTCATGGGTTTTATCAATAAGACCGCAAAGAAGGCGAGCGCCTCTCTTGCAAAGGAGCGCGGCGCATACCCAAGCTGCGAGGCCGGGCACGGGGCAAGGAACGCGACTGTAACAACGATTGCGCCAACCGGCACGCTTTCCATAATAGCCGGGTGCTCCTCGGGCATAGAACCGCTTTATGCATTAAGCTACGATCGAAGGGCCCTTGGCAACATAACACTCCACGAAATGACGCCTCTTCTCGAGGAAGCGCTCTTTGACGAAGGATTTCTAAAGGAAGAAATACTAAAACACGTGCGCGAAGGCAAAGGCCTCGGCGAAAGACCCGATGTGCCGGAAAAAATAAAAAGGCTTTTTGTCACGGCAGAAGGGATATCCCCGGACGACCATGTACGCGTGCAGGCGGCATTCCAAAGACACACGGACAATGCCGTAAGCAAGACCGTAAACCTTTCTTCGGCATCAACCCCCGAGGACGTAATGCGCGTCTACCTTCTCGCATACGAACTCGGGTGCAAGGGCATTACCGTGTACCGGTCCAGATCAAGAACAGAGCAGGTGCTTAGCTGCAAGGATACTCCCTACTGCTAAAAGATACGTGTTGATTTTTTCGTAAAAACATCTATCATATAGCGAACAGAAAAACGGAGCCGGTAAAAACACATGTCCTTATCCCACGAAATACTGCTACTACTGTTTTACCTCGTCATCATAGTCGTGGCCTGCGAACTCTTCGCAAACGCAATCGAATCGCTCGGGGCAAAACTTAACTTCTCCGAGGGCGTCACGGGAAGCATATTCGCGGCAGTAGGCACGGCACTTCCGGAATCAATGGTGCCGGTAGTCGCAATCGTCGGCGCATGGACTTCGGGCAACTCGGAACTAAGCCAGCACGTTGCAGAAGAGGTCGGCGTCGGCGCCATACTTGGAGCGCCGTTCATGCTCTCGACCCTCGCCTTCTGCCTTGCCGGCGGGGCGACGTATTACTTCAGAAAGAAACGCAACACAAACTCCCTTAAACCCGAACCAACCGGATTCAGAAGGGATATCGAGTTTTTCCTCGTGGCCTTCACCCTTGCTTTTATCGTGGCCTTTTTGCCGCAAAGCCTGAAACTCGTAAGGCTCTTTGTGGCGATAATGCTCATCATCCTTTACTTCTACTATGTGCTCGAAACCGTAAAGGCCAGCGAAAAACTCGTTGCCTCGGGGCACGGGGTGGAAGAAAGTAACCCACTCTACATATCGCGCGTATTTAGCGACCATATGACGTTCGTGGTTATACAGCTTCTCGTAGCCGTGGGCTTCATTATTTTCGGCGCAAAAGGGTTCGTGCACGGTGTAGAGGGGCTCTCTAATATACTCGGCATACCCGTAATCGCCCTGTCGCTCATAATCGTGCCTATTGCCACCGAACTTCCCGAAAAGGTAAACAGCGTCATCTGGATACGCTCATCAAAGGACACGATGGCCGTCGGGAACCTTAGCGGCGCAATGGTCTTTCAGGGAAGCATGCTCCCGGCCCTTGGCATATTCCTTACGCCTTGGACAATGAACCTTACGGTCATGGCAAGCGGCTTACTTACCATTATCGCCGCTCTCTGGCTCTATTACTGCATACGCCGCGGCATAGAGATAAGAGCGCGCCACCTCGTGTTAAACGGCATCCTCTACATCATATTCGTCGGCATCGTGATATACGGCTACGCGTAGCGACAAAGACCGATTTATATTGAACGCTGCGCTAAATCCTGTTAAAAATATGTAGGGGGTTAATACCATGGCAAAGATTTCTCCGTCCATACTTTCGGCGGACTTTGGCGACCTTAAAAAGGAAGTCGCAGCGGTCGAGGCCGCTGGCGCAGACTATCTGCATGTAGACGTGATGGACGGCCACTTCGTCCCTAATATCACAATCGGCCCGTTTGTGGTCGAGGCGCTAAAGAAGATCACAAAGCTTCCCCTCGACGTGCACCTCATGATAGAAGACCCCGATAAATACATCCCCGCGTTTGCAAAGGCCGGCAGCTCCATACTTACAGTGCATGTGGAGGCGAGCACGCACCTTCACAGGACGATACAGCTCATAAAGGAGCTTGGCGTAAAGGCCGGCGTCACGCTAAACCCGTCCACTCCGGCAGAGTCAATCGGCGAAGTGATTGGCGACGTCGACCTTGTGCTCGTTATGAGCGTAAACCCTGGGTTTAGCGGCCAGGGGTTTATCGAAGCGAGCATTCCAAAGCTGCAAAAAATCAGAAAAATGCTCGATGCGGTTTCTTCCAGGGCAGAGCTTGAGATAGACGGCGGCATCAAGCCTTCAAACATAGCCAGGGTTGCGAAGGCCGGGGCGGATGTATTCGTTGCCGGAAGCGCGATATTCGGAAGTAGCGACTATAAAAAAACCATCGCCGAGATGCGAAGCGCAATAGCCGGCAAATAACGCGCCCGTACCGCGACCGGCAAAGCGCCTGCTTTCTATGCCAAAGGCCTACCACCTAAATATCGACAAAAAAGACATCAAAGGCTCTGTCACGGCCCTGTTGCCGGGAGACCCTGCACGCTGCCGTCTTATAGCCTCCGAAATAACAAAGCGTTACGGCGGCTCGGCGCGCCTGCTTGCCGAAAAGCGCGAGTTCACATCGTACCTCGTATGCGGCGGCAAAAAGACCGTACTCGTCACGTCCACGGGAATAGGCGGGCCGTCGGCATCCATCGCAATAGAGGAACTTGCAAGGCTCGGAATAAAAAACTTTCTTCGCGTGGGAACAACCGGCTCCATCCAAAAAAACATAAAGGCCGGCGACGCCGTAATCACTACCGCCTCGGTAAGGCTCGACGGCGCCTCGCTCCACTACGCACCGATAGAGTACCCTGCTGTTGCCGATTTCTCGATAGTCAACGCGCTTATCATGGGCGCGAAGGCCGCGAAGATAAAGTTTCACGCCGGCATAAGCGCGTCCTCGGACACCTTCTATCAGGGCGAAGAACGCCACGACCGTTTCAGAAAATACATTATACGCGCAATCAAGGGCTCGACCACCGAATGGAAGGCGCTTCACGTGCTGAACTTCGAAATGGAATCCGCCACGATACTTACCGTGGCCGCGTCCATGGGGCTCAAGGCAGGATGCGTCACAGGTGTGGTAAATAAAGGCGGGGAAGGCAACATCACGCCCGAAAAATTACGGCTCGGCGAGAGCGCGGCCGTAAAAACGGCCATTGCCGCGCTCGCTTATATGGAGGAATAACTCATGTTATTTTATTTCGTAAGACACGGGGAAGCCAACCTTATAGAAGAAGACTCGGAGCGCGGACTTTCGGCAAAAGGCATAAAAGAGGCAGAACTCATAGGAGCACGCCTAAAGGCAATGAAGGCGCGACCGCTGCGTATACTGCACAGCTCCAAAAAGCGCGCCATACAGACCGCGCAAATCATCTATAAGCACCTCACACCACCCGGAGGAATATATGAAACGCCAGGGCTAAACCCAAACGACGACATTGAAAAATGGGTTGCCAGACTGGCCGAGGAGACAACCAGCCTGATGCTCGTCGGGCACCTTCCGTTCCTTGCCGTTCTTGCCGCAGAGCTTACCGGTGAAAATCCCGATGACATGGCCTTCGAAACAGCAACTGCATTGTGCATTGACAGAACCGATCAGGAAGGGTTCAAGAAGAAATGGAAAATCACGCCTCGCGAGGGCTAATAACGGTTACCTGCGCTCAAAATCGTCATCGTAGCGCGTGATATCGTCCTCTCCGACGTAAGTACCGTTTTGAACCTCTATAATCTCTAACGATACATTTAAAGACGTATTTTCGAGCCTGTGCTTAACGCCAAGCGGAATAAACGTGCTCTCATTGGTTTTAACAGTTAAAACTTCCTTGCCCCTTGTGACCCTGGCCTCTCCTGCCACAACCACCCAGTGCTCGCTTCTTTTTGCGTGCGATTGGAGGCTAAGGCGCATCCCCGGCATTACGACTATCTTCTTTATCTTATAAAGGTCTCCCTCTTCGAGCACGGTATACGCGCCCCAAGGCCTCTCGACGGTAACATGGGTCTCGTGCTCGGCATGGCCCTTTTTCTTTAATATATCGACAACGTCCTTTACCTCCTGCGCCCTGTCCTTACGGCACACAAGGGTTGCGTCGGGGGTATCGACGAGTATAATATCGTCTAACCCTATGGTCGCAACAAGACGGTCCGAACCGATTATGAAAGAATTCTTACTGCCTATATCAACGACCGTGCCTTTTATGATGTTGCCGTCCTTGTCGGTATCGTATACATCCTCAAGCGACGACCACGAGCCTATATCAGACCACTCGAACGCAGCCTCGACCATCGAGACATTGGCGCTTTTCTCAAGCACGCCGTAATCTATGGAAATGGACTCCATGGAAGCGTACGCCTTTTCGATATCTTCGCCGTTCTTTATTGCCATGAGATTTTTATAGACCAAAGGCAGGTGCCTTCGCATTTCATCTAGAATAGCCGAGGCCTTCCACACGAATATGCCGCTATTCCAGAAGTAGCCGCCGTCCTTAAGATACTTTTTCGCCTTCTTCAAATCCGGTTTTTCAACGAATTTTTCAACACCTCTTACTTTTATCTTATCTATTTTGGACGCCTTTTTGCCGGACGTCTTTATATACCCGTACCCCGTCTCCGGGCTACCTGGCTTTATGCCAATAGTAACAAGCCTTCCGTCAAGCGCGACCTCGTATGCCGCTCTAAGTGTAGAGCAAAACCCGTCGTTATTACCTATAAGATGATCTGCCGGAAGAACGGCCATGACAGCCTCGGGATCTTTCTTTACGACCTCCACTGCCGCAAGCCCTATTGCAGGGGCCGTATTCCTGCCAAAAGGCTCAAGCACGAAGCCGGTAAGAAGCGGCTCCTTGTCGAACTTAAGATGCAGCCGCATAAGCTCTGCTTGCGCTGGGTTCGTTACAACAGCTATATGCTCAAGCGGCATGAGGTGCTTAAGCCTCTTTACCGTTGACATAAGGAGGCTCTCCTCGCCAGCAACCTTAAGAAGCTGCTTTGGAGTGGAAACACGGCTAAGGGGCCAGAACCTCGTGCCCACGCCGCCGGCAAGTATCATACCGTAAAAACCCTTGATAGATGTCTTCACTTTATAACCTTAAGCGCAGTCGATATCATATCCTTTAAATCCTTGAACGAGCGCACCCTGCCAATATAGTGCAACAAACGCCTGAAACTCAAGAGGTAAAAACTGCGATTGGCTTTTTTTACGAGCCTCTCGAGATCGTCTTTCGTAAGCCCCGGATACGAGACAAGGGCCTTTTCCGTTGGAGAAAGATTTTTCTCGAGGTCATGAATTTCAGGCTCCACCGCAAAACCCTCTTTAAGGGCTTTTTCCGAGAACTCAGTGCCGGGAAAAGGAGTAGCGATACTGAACATGCAGTAATTTACCGGAAGCTTGCTTACCTCTCTTATGGTCCGCTCAGCACTTTCGACAGTCTCAAATGCCGAGGCGCCAAACATTATATTGGGCTTGGGCTCGATACCATGCCTGTTTAAAAGCCGCACGGCCTTTTCAACACTCTCGACCTTCATGTCTTTCTTTATGTCATCGAGCACCTTCTGGTCAAGGGACTCAACGCCAAGGTCCACGTAACTGCACCCGGCCTCTTTAAGCGCTGCAACTGTCTCGTCATCGAGAATAAGGTCGCATCTTGCAAGCACGCCAAACGGAAGTCCGACCGTCTTTAATCCGGCGCATATTTCGAGAATACGCTTTTTGCCGCCGTATATAAAGAGATCGTCGATAACGGATACGGCCTTATAACCCTCGGCCTTGATAGCCGCAAACTCGCGCGCGATATTCTCAGGGGACCTCAAGCGCACCGGAGGCTTCTTGCCGTTATTGAATCTCTTCCACTCGAGCTCTCTGGCCCAGCTTATCGCGTTCGGCACGCAGTAATAACAGCGGAAACCGCACCCCCTGGAGGTAAGTATCAGTGTCACAGGCCTTGCCGGAAGCTTGGGATTAAAAAGGTCTATATCCTCTTTCGGAAGATACTTCCTTGCTGGAAAAGGAAGTGAGTCGAGGTCCTCTATTATGCCATACGTTTCGTTCTCTATAAATTCGCCGTTCTTAAAGTACGACAGCCCCTTTACCTTGTCGAGGCCGCCTTTTTCAAAGGCCTTTATCGTATCCCTTATGACATACTCTGCCTCGCCGCGCGCTACAAAACAATTTTCATCGAGCAGAAAATCTTGCGGCTTAAGAGTTGGATGCGGACCAAAAAATACAACCTTGCCTTTTTTGCGCGAAAGTATGAAGGCGGCGGCCTTCTTGTCAACGCTTTCTGCAAGGAGCACGGTATGCAATATAAAAACATCGCTATTCCCGGCATTGACAAAGGCCTCAAACTCCCCGCTTGAGGAATCGGCGCTGAAATCGCGTAGCACCACCTCGTGGCCTTCCTTTTCGAACACCGCTGCAAGGTAGAGCATTGGCAGTTCGGGCTGCTTATAATATGTAAATGTGCAGCCGTATACGCGCTCCGGCATTCTCGAAGGCGAAGCAGCCGGCGGTATCAGAAGACAAACTCTCACGGGATTCTTCTCTCCAATGCTTTATTATATCTCACTGTTTGGGTATCCCTTATTTCACATTCTTCATAACTGCACCGGACGGAACAAAGACCGCCTTTACCACCCATGCCGCAGCTGCCGCGCACCAGACGAAATTTCTCATCAAATGCACAAACGGCATGAACCATGCGGCCATGTCGCGTTGCTTGGCATAAACACCGAGAGCGAATATGGCCCTGTCCAGAAAAATGACCATAAACACGGCATACGCGGCAAGATAGAACCTGCCGTCGGAAAAAACAACTCCAAGAAGAACTATCAGTAAAAATAAGAACGTTAAAGGCACCTGCATTATCATCCTTAGCCCCGAGACACTGTCGCCCGAGACCTTGTCCGTGTGCTTCCTTACAAGCTGCATGCGCCCGTAGGCGGAACGGTACTGCTGCCGTGCATACCCGGCGATATCGGCCTTCCAGTAATGGTCGCATACGGCGTCTTTCCTGAAAACGAGCTTATAACCTGCCCTGCCCAGCCTGTAGCTCATATCGTTATCATAACCGTACTTGAAACGCGCGTCGAATAGGCCTACTTTATCGAGCGCTTCCCTTCTGTAGGCCGTATTCCCGGTACAAACCTGCGTCACATACTTTCCACGAATAGAGTCGTAGCGCGCCTCCACGTCATACCCCATCATCTTTGCCATAAGGGAAACGTTTCCCGGGGTTTTATAATAACCCTGAACAGCGCCGACCTCGGGATCAGAGAACTCCTCCACAACCTTTGAGAGCCAATCCTTCGAAAGAACGACATCGGCATCCACTGAAATAATGATATCGTGTGTCGCCGCCTTGAAACCGTTATTTGTGGCACTTACGGCTCCCTGGTTTTCCTGGTCAATGATCCTGAACCCGGGTTTACCAAGAAACTTTCTCGCGACTTCAGGAGAGTTGTCCCTGGAGCCGTCGTTTACGAGTATGACCTCAACATCGCCGCCGTAATCCTGCCCAAATATCGCCTCCAGTACGGCAGCAATAAGACTGCCACCGTTGTACATTGGAATTACAATACTTACAGGCTGCTGTTTTTTCATTTCTTCCATAATTGTTTCCGCAGAAATTATTTAAGTCGCCATTTAAGCGTGACAGCAACGCCATCTACCAGCGCGGTCGCAGCCTTCCATCCGATCTCTTTTTCAGCAGCCTTCACATCAAGACAACTTCGCCTAAGGTCGCCATCCCGCGCAGCGGCAAACCCGGGGTTCGCGAGCGCGGCGTCCAATCCGGCGCGCTTTCCCTTGACAGCTCCATACACCGTATCGTAAAGCTCGCGCGTGTGCGTGGCAATGCCTGTGCCGATGTTCAAAACCATACCGTTACCTTTTGTAAGCGCGGCAACATTTGCAGCGGCAACATCGGCAACATACACATAATCGCGCGTCATGCCTCTGAGTTCTTCCTTGAAACGACAGAGCATGGAAGGTTTTCCTTCGATAAGGTTGTTCATAAATATGGCGACAACCCCGGCCTCGCCGTGCGGAATCTGGCGCGGACCGTAAACATTTGCATACCTGAGTATCGTGTAACCAACCCCCCTATGCTTACCGTAAAAAGCCGTATACATCTCTCCCAGGGCCTTGGTTACCGCGTAAGGGGATACCGGCATTATCTTCGAAGCCTCCGAAGTCGGATACTCCTTTGCCTCGCCGTAGATAGCGCCGCCCGATGATATAAAAATGAACTTTTTTATAGATACGGCAGCAGCCGCATCAAGAATATTCAAAAGCCCTGTTACGTTTACGCTCGCGTCCAGGCACGGGTCTTTTACCGATTGCGGCACAGATATCTGTGCCGCATGATGATTAACAACATCCGGTCGCTCATCGGCGAATATCTTTTTAATATCCCCCGAGCGTATATCACACTCATAAAATATGGCGCGCGGATTTACGTTCTCCCGCTTACCGCTCGAAAGATCGTCTACCACAACGACATCGTGCCCAGCCGCGATATAGGCGTCTACGATATTTGACCCTATGAACCCGGCCCCGCCGGTCACGAGAATTTTCACAGCCCCATCCTTGCGTTTTCTCTCATGCAAACAACCTCGCAACTCTTTCTATGGCTGTTTTCACCGCAACCCTCGGAACATCCATGATATACGGGTGCCGCCAGATATTTTTCAGATTCCTTACCAGTCTCTGCCGCCTGAATTTGCGGTATATCAGCTGTATCTCGTCCCTGGAGAGCCTCTCGGAGACTATGATTGCGTCCTTATAATTTACTTCGAAGTTTATATTGAGCCTGTCCCAATCCATATCGTCCGAGACAAGTCCCTTTTTACGCGCAATATCCCAAAGCGGGGTTCCGGGAAAAGGCGTTATCACGTAGACATCCACGAGGCTAAGCGGGTTGTCGCGAATAAACGCATACGTCTCCATGATTTCATCAGCCGTTTCGTCCGGCGCGGCTATCACGAACGAAGCGTTTGCCGCTATGCCGCCTTCCGATAAAAGCCTGACCGATTCCCTGTTCTTTTCCACAGAGAACGCATTGCCCTTAAGATACTTAAGCGTCCTCTCGCACCCGGACTCAAGCCCCATGCCGACAGAGACGATATTCATTTCCTTTAATGCCGCTACAACTTCCTTTGTTATTTTCGTGGCAGACGACGAGCACGTGAACTTGACGCGGCCTGGTATATCGGTCTTCTTAAGAAGCGCGGCTATTTCATTTAACCGCTTTGTATTGGCAACAAAAAGGTCGTCGTAGAAGCTTACGAGCTTTACTCCGTACACGTCAACAAGCTCTCTTATCTCTTCTACCACGCGCTCTGCGGAGAAGAAACGAAGCTTATCCCAATAAACCGAGGAAGCGCAAAATACACATCTGTATGGACAGCCCCGCGATGTAAAAAGATAGGAATGATGCCCTATCTTCAAAAGATCCTTGGCAGCCATGGGAATGGAATCGGGGTCTGCTATTGGCTCTCTGTCCGGCGTGCGGCGAATCTCTTCGCCATCGTGGTAAACAATGCCTTTTATGCGAGAAAGCGCGTCCTTATTATCAAAGGAGCCTTCCTTCGAAAAAAACTCCATGAGCTCCACTATGGTAACTTCGCCCTCGCCAACACACCCAACGTCCATATCCTTCGAAAGCGTATGCGGGAGCGCGCTTATATGCACGCCCCCTGCCATGACAGAAATGCCCATGGCCTTTGCCTCTACGGCGTATTTCTTTGCGATATTATAGTTTTGCGAAACCGACCTTATGCCAACGACATCGGGCTTAAATTCCAAGAGCTCCTTCGTGACATTGCCGTTTATTATCCGTATCTCAAAGGCATCGCGGCCAAAGGCCTTTCTGAGAGCCCCGGCAAGGTACGCAAGCCCGAGGTCGGGGTAACGCCCCTCGACCTCGGAAAGCGGATTTATCGCGCTTATGAAAAGTATTTTTTTCATTGTCCCGCCTCGCAGTTTTTATAGCGCGTAATCGCCTGACGGTAAGCGTCTTCCGTATTCCTTATTACAACATCTTTAGCGAAATTATTTCTTATAAATTCAACGGAATTCCTGGAAATCATGTCGTACAAGTTCGCATCGTTCAACAATCTCAACACGGCATCGGCAAAACTCTCGGCAGTATCGGCAACTAGAATATCGTGTCCGTTTACGGCCCCAACCCCCTCGTTCCCGAAAGTAGTCGTCACAACCGGTATGCCATGCGCCATGGCCTCGAGATTTTTCACCATTATACCGCCGCCTATCAGTATGGGCGAAACAAAAACTGCGGCACGATTATAAAAACTGCTTACATCATCCACAAACCCTGTCACCTTAAATTCCCCATCCCGCTTCGCCCACTCCTCGAACTCCGCAGGCACACCTCCTCCAACCATATAAAAAACCGTATCCGGAGATTTTTTTCTTATTAGCGGCAATACATCGCAATAAAAATATCTCATGTACGAGACGTTCAATTCCCTGTGCATCGCCCCGACGAACAATAGCGTATGGGGCTCTCTATCCTTTCTCGGCACAGGCACTCTTACCGCGTCCACAGGCTGCCTGACAGCAACGACCGGTACGTCGGCAATGTCTTTCAAGGCCGACGCATCGGCATCGGAACGCGCCGTCAACAGATCGAATCTATTAGTCGTGTATGACTCGGCCCACTTGGAAAGCACAAACCACACATACCCCCGTAACTTCCGCCCCCAGCCGCGTGATGCAGCGAGCCTGCGTGCCGCCACAAGCGTGTTTACATCATGCGTATCGAGTACCATGGGCACGCCTACACCGCCGGTCTTATGAAGAAAAAAACCGAGATCTGTAAATGACACCACCACCACGTCAACTTCCAATTTTTTCAGAACGCTTCGCACCAGCTTCGCCAAAGAACGGTACGAAGCTATTATTCTAAAAACATTCCACAGCGTTCTTTCCTTAGGCGTTTCAAACCCGTACCCATATACGGCCTTGCAGTACTTTTCCAATTCCCTTACATCGTGGCCTTCGTGAGGCTCAACTCTACTAAAAAGATATATCTCGTTATTTACGACAAGCCCCCTGATTATATCTAGCATTATCTTCTTTCCGCCTGTCGCGGGGGCCGGAAGAAATGGCGTAACCATCGCTATCTTCATGCGACCGTGCGGCGCTCTTCTTTTGCGCCGATCTTCAAACCCACCCTTTCCCTGCTCTCAGCAAGTTTGGCGCGTTTTATCCTGTCATCCGATTCGCTTCTTATCGATTCCTCGTAATACGGTATGGCCTCGCCATACCCGCCAATGTGGTAATAATAATTGGCTATAACTTCATTACGATTTATCATCGTTGCGTGTGGATACGTGCACGGTATCTTGAGCCTATGCACCTCTGAGATAAACCGCTCGAACCTTTCAAGCCTTTTCAAATACGTATTCTTGCCGTCGACAGAATCCCAATACCATCCGCCCTTCGAAAGATCTATCCCAAACTTTTCCGGATACATATAGGCCTCTGTCCCCGGACATACCAGGAAAAACGCCGAACTCGGATTTACGGCAAATATGTACGGAGCGTTCCTGCGCAAAAACTCCACGTTCTCCTCTGCCTCGGCATCCGTCTCCCCCGGAAAGCCGAACATGAAGTTAAGACCCGCACCGACACCTGCCTTGTAGGAATCGCGCATCAGCCTGTCTATGTCGGCATCCCTCGAAAACACCTTGCCCATCCGCGCAAGCACTGTTTTAGAAGTCGACTCAAGGCCGTAGGCAAGCGTTACGCAGCCGGACTTTTTGAGCTTAACGAGCAAGTCGTATGTCATTTCCTTTCTCACGATGGCCTGCCCGCCCCAGAAAAAACGCGCACCGTCCTCCATGAGACGATTACACATGCGCTCGAGTTCGCGTATGTTGCCGTTGCATAAGCTATCGTGGAACTCTATGTACGTTACGTGCGGATACTTCGCTGTCTGATATTTTATTTCTTCGTATAGAGCGTCGCCGCTCCTGAACCTGTATTTTTTCCAGAAAGTACGCTCGTTACAGAATATACATCTGTTAACGCACCCCCTGCACGACTCGAGCGGCAACTTGAACGGCTCGCGGTACATAAAAAAATCGTAATCCGAAAAATCCGCAAAGGGCAAGGTATCGAGGTCTTTTATAAGTTCGCGCGGTGGCCCTTCCTTTATAATGCCGTTAATGCGCGCGGCGGCTCCGGCATACGCTCGCAGGCCGCGCCCCTCCCTGGCATCTTTTACTATCTCAAGAAGCGTGACCTCGCCTTCGCCCTCGACTACCACGTCGACACAATCATTTTCCTTCATCATTTCCATGCCGCCCATAAAAACACTCACCGCAGCACCGCCGAAAACAGTGACTATATCTTTTTTGCGCTTCTTAAGCTCCTTTGCCATATATATGCTCATGGCAAGCGAGCTCGTATAAACGCTAAACCCTGCGACCTTGACCCCGCTCTCGACGATGGCGTCGAGATAGGCATCGAGGATTGCCTTATTATCCCCGAGGAACATTTCGACTACTGCGGGATTGGTCCAAAAATAATCCACACTGTCTTTCCATCCGTCGGGATAGCGGTCTTTATTATCTCGGTACATAACGGCATTCACATCTACCGGCATGACACGCATACCGTTTACCCTTAAGTATGCCGTAAGCCTCGCTATCGCCAGCGGCGGCGTGTTCACTCCCCACCCCGGAGCCTGTATTATGGCTACGTCTGTCCCTTTATACTTCTCGGAACGGAGCATGATGAGGTAATCGCCATGTCCGCCCCTGTAAAGGAATGCCGTGACAAAGGGCCTAAGCATCTGCAAGAACCTACGCAGAAACGGAAACCTGGTAGCGATCCAGAGGGCTACGAGAACCACCTTGCCTGCTATAATACCTTTCGAATTCGCCATCTTTATATACTCTCCGACAAAACATCCGTCCGAAATATCTTACGGCGCGCATGAGGCAACGCGCAGGTCAAAACTTTCCATACAGTTTTCTAACCTTCAGAAGCAAACCAAAAAGTCCGAGCCTCTGCATAACAACGCTGAACATCATCGTAAGGTATCCATAGACAAAATCAACGGCGCAAACAAAAAAACCCACACCATTTTTTCTTTTGATAATATAATTCTCCCTTTGCGCCAGGCAAGCATGCTTGCTACTTAAGCCGCCTAGCCTGAAGACCGCGAACTCTTCATCGACGAAACGTGGCTTATATACCCTTACCGCCCTCATGAAAAAATCGTAATCCATCGCTATCTTATAATCCAGGGAAAAATCCCCAACCTCCTCATGTACCTCTTTTCTCACAAAAACCGCCTGATGCGGAATTATAAATCCTCTTAGCATCTTTCCCATATCAAAGGGCTTACCATAAACAAAAACCAGTTCGCCATTTTCCCGGTTTATCATGCGCATCTTCCCGTACAAAAGTTTTATATCTTCTTGACGAAAATAGCCTACAACTTTTTCTATCACTCTATCGTCAGCGTAATAATCATCGGAGTTAAGTACCGCTATTATATCGCCGGTTGCGAGCCTGAGTCCTTTATTAAAGGCATCGGATATACCCTTGTCGGGCTCTGACAAGACCTTTGCCGCCGGATCCATCTCACGTATAATGGAAAGTGTCTTGTCCCTCGACCCTCCGTCTATAAAAACATGCTCTATGTTCTTATAAGTCTGCCCTAACACGCTCTTGATGTTATCGGCGACAAACTCGGCGCTATTAAAGGTCGGCGTGATTATGGACACGCGTAAACTGCTTTTTGGCAACTCATTTACCACCTTCATCCCCCTAAAATGGAGCATCGAGGTCTTCGTTTTTTTAACAACTACGTTTCTCAAAAAACACTCTTGCCCTCAAATCGCCAGACCAACATACCGATATACTTATCACTTCACAAAACCGTCATAACCTTTTTCAAGCCTCCCGAACCCAGCCACAACCTTTTCGAAATGAGCCGAAAACTCATACCGCGCTTCATAACAACTAAAAGCGCGTTCCCTCCGGCTGTCATATTCCGCCAATATTTTTTCTATAGCCTCTTTCATCTGCTCCGGAGACTCTATACACTCTCCACATCCATACTTTTCTATCACTGTTCGTATGCTCGGATAATTATTTGTAATTACCGGCAATCCTGACTTAAGATAATGTGCCAGCTTTCCGGAAGCCGAGCCAATAAGCATAAAATTGCTACTCAGATTTCTGTAAAGCGCAATTCCTATGTCGGCGGAAGACAATAGTGCAGCCAAGTCTTTATACTGTACCGGAGTTTGTGAAATCTTTATATTTTCCCCTATGTTCTTCTCGATCTTTGCCATATACTCCTTATCTATCCCGCCGTTGCTATGTAAGACCAAAGTCCAATCGCTTGGCCACTGACGCGCCGCCCGGATTATTTCCTCACACAGGGCCCAATCAGCAATATATCCTGCATATAATATAATCTTATTGCCTTGTGGGATATTTAATTTCACCCTAAGCCAATCTGAGCGCTCGACATGCGGCGCGCCTATCGCCGAAACCGGAACAATATAAATGGATTCCTTCGCAATACCGCTTCTTTCGTACAATATCCTTGCCCTGTCCATATCCTGTATTATTGTAAATGCAGCGCCACGATTTAACTTTTTCTCTATATCTTCAAGAATCTTCAAATCAACGGTTTTTCTGTCATCGTCGAGCATCCCAAGCTCCATATTATAATATACATACGGAACGCCTTGTGTGTCGGCAAGCGCGCTTGCCATTGCCAATCCGGCCGGTTCAATACCAATAAAACAGAAATACGTATTGTTTTCGAGGATTTTTTGGGCCACATCAACAGCAACGGCGACATCAGCCAACAATATTTTTCTTACAACATATTCAAAAATCTTCGAGATAACACGTAAACCTTTGTAGGCCAGAATAAACGTCACCGCCCTGCGCCGTATCAGACCTGTCAGAGAAACTCCTCCTGAACCGCCCGCAATTTCGGCAGGTTTTACACCATCAAGGCAATAAACACGTATGCCTTCGTTTTCGCCACCATCATAGCCAGGTACCGACTTATAGGTGAAATAATCGACCAGGTACCCGGCTCGCACAAGTTCTCCGCCCATATTTATCAAGCTCGGAGAATTACCAAGTCCATAATTGTAAATACAAACCCCTATTTTCTTTTCCACTTTCCGCTCACCGCTTTGCCCGCTCATACAAAAAAACAGCCTACCCCGCCTTTGCCATTACCACTATATTCCAATCGTCTATGCCGACATGCTCCCCAAGCTTCATAAACGGCGCTATCTCCATGGTTTCGAAACCGGCCTTACTTAAAAAATACCGCAGTTCCTGCGGGAAAAAGAACCTCATCCTGTGGTTTTCCTTCACAGCAGGCTTTTTATCGCGCTCAAACGTATAACGCACCTCGACAACATGATTCTCTACATCCAACACCGGCTCTGCAATGCGCACAACCTTTTCGCCTGCCACGATAAACTCCTTTGAACGCGCCTCCGGGCGTACCGATAAAACCGCATGGCCATGCCAGACATCGAAAACAAACAGACCACCTCTGTCAAGATGCTGCCTGACACACTTGAGCATGGCCTCGACATCGTCATTGCTTGTCTGATACCCGGTAACAGCAAACATGGCTATGACAGCATCAAATTTCCTACCAACATCGAAGTTACGAACATCAGCCTTACCAAAATCAACGTGCACATTATTTTCTTTAGCTTTCTTCAGTGCAATATCGAGCATATCCTGCGACAAATCACGGCCTGCCACATCATAGCCACGCTTTGCCATAAGACACGCATGTCCGCCGGTCCCGCAGCCAAGATCAAGAACGGTTCGCACCGGCGCTTTAGAATAAGCACTAAATATCTTATCTAGAAAATCGCACTCAGCCTCATAATCCTTTTCCCTGTATAAGGCATCGTAAAAACCGGCATATTCGCCAAAAACCGTCATTTTACTTCCTTTCCACAAGCACGCATTAGCCTGTCACAAACAATATCGACCTTTTCATCCGTAAGCGTAAGCCCGGACGGCAGATAAAACCCCTGCCTGTAAGCCCGCTCTGTAACGGGATAACGCTCCCCTTCGAACAGTCCCATACCATGAAACACAGGCTGTTCATGTAGCCCCATGAAAAAGGGCCGCGTTCCAATATTTTCTTTTTTCAACTTGCCCATCACATCTTCCGCCAAAAGCCTTGTTGACTCATCAAGCTCTACCGCGTACATCCAGTACACGGACTTTGCCCATGGCTTCTCAACCTGAAAACGCACACCTGGAATCGCTGCCAGCCTCTCCCTATAATAAGCCCCGAGCCTCCGCTTTATAGCGATAAATTCCTCTATCCGTTCGGTCTGCGCAACACCTACGGCAGCCTGAAGGTTCGTCATTCTAAAATTGTATCCAAGCTCGGTATGATAAAATCTCTTCTCCGGGCGAAAACACAGGTTTCTGTAGCTCCTGGCCTTTTCGGCTATGCTAGCGTCATTGGTCACGACCATCCCGCCTTCTCCGGTTGTGACTATCTTATTGGCATAAAACGAAAATGCCGCCACATCGCCGATGCTTCCACATCTTTTCCCCTTATATTCAGCTCCATGCACCTCTGCGGCATCTTCTATAATAACCAACCCGTGTTTTTTCGCAAGCCCCGTAAGGGGATCCATGTCCACCGGATGGCCGTAAATATGCACCGGCATTATAGCCTTTGTCTTAGCCGTTATTTTGGCCTCTGTCTGCATAACATCCATACACCATGTATCAGGCTCTATATCAACCAGCACAGGTTTAGCCCCAAGCCTGATTGCTGCGATAGCACAAGATATAATGGTAAAGGACGGCATTATGACCTCGTCGCCCTCGCCAACGCCCGCGCCGTAAAGCGCGGCCTCGAGCGCGGCCGTGCCGTTACACACGGCAACGCCATGCTTTACGCCTACAAACGAAGCAAACATTTCCTCGAACTTCTTCACGAACGGCCCTTCCGAGGATATCCACCCCGTACGTATGCACTCCTCTAGATATTTAACTTCATTGCCGTCAAGAAGCGGCTCGTTTACCGGTATCATGCTCATTCCTTACCCTTAAACCGCGTTTTATCGTGCTCGCCGACATACGGCCCCTGCTTAACCTCTATCATCTCAGTCGGCTCAAGCATTGTAAAACCGTGGCCACCGGATGCAAGAAGTATGACATCTCCCGTTTCGAGCACTCTTTCACAAAGAAAAGTCCTGTCCTGCTCGTAAAAATCCACCCTGACCTTGCCGCTCTTTATAAAGAGGACCTCTTGCGTGTACTTCACTTCACGCGAGACCTCATTATGCACATGCGGCTCTATATGATAGCCTGCCGGCCGGTTCATGTACGCAAGCTGCTGGGAGAAATCGTCTGGCGTAAAGAACTCTATGCCGTCTTTACGGAAATCCGCGCGAAGTATCAACGCAACAAACCCGTCTTTCCCGGATATCTTATCTATCACTGTTCACTACCGCCTTTTTCTCAAAAACAGCTATCCAGTTCAAATAAATTTTCGAATCTACCAAACCCGCATTCCTCACACGGTATATCTTAACATCGAACGCCTTGGTATTCTTAACAAGCCTGTCAACGAATGCGGCAACATTATAAAACCGCGCAAATCCTATTCCGTAAAAATTATTCCGGTATATCAATTCAGCCCCGGCATCTATTTCCGGCAAAGGCTCCCTGAATGTCCTCACATCGCGCAAAATATGATACCGCTCGCTCATATAAAGCGGCAAAACAACAAGCTTGCCTCCTGGCTTAAGCATCCTTTCTGCCCTGCGCACAACATCCGTATCATGGCTGCCTTCGAACATCTCCAACGCGCAGTGCATTGTGGCGAGCTCAAAATAATTGTCCGGCACATCGATACTACCGGCATTCCCGCCGACTTCCGTCAGCCACCCGTGCCGCCTCATACCTTCAGAAAACTCCAAATCATTGCACCAAACATCACAGCCAAACTCTTCATGCACTATCGCCGGGAACGGCGAGCCGGCATTCGCTATATCCATAACGCGGCTCGTTTTATATAATTTCATAAAATCCGTGGAAATGTAATGTTCGAGGCTTTTTTCAACAAAACCATCCCCATATATGCCCCTGTACGAGGCATAATTGCTTTCGTGCCGCGTTATAAACCTCGCAAAGGCATCGACATCAACGCTATAGTCCACCGGAGGCAAACCAAACTTGACAAACTGCTCATGCACAGATTCAATATCGCTGGCAAGATCCCCGTCTATGGCTTGCTTTCCGGATTCCATAAAAATTTTGTAATTTTTCCTGGCGGCGACATAGTTACGGGCCTTTTTCAGAAAAAACACCAGGGCCCTTTTAAACTTTCCCCACAAACCGTTCTTATCAGCACGCGTGGTCACGATATCATCCGCTCTCCAGAATCAAGAAACCCTTTTCGAAAACACCCTGTCACCGCAAACCTGACACAAATCATACGCATCACAAGCCCTTTTACAACCTTATTCAAACCCGAGCCTTTCCAGAACCATCATCGCTTCTTCCCTGGCCCTGCCGATAGCATAATTATCATTCACCAACTTGTAACACTCTGCGCCTATGGCTGCGGCCTTAGCTTTATCAGTCAATAGTTCGATTGTAGCTGCCGCAAACTCCTCGGGCGTATCGGCAATCAGGATATCCTTGCCGTGCGTAACATTTAACCCTTCCGCCCCGAGCGTCGTTGAAACCACCGGCACCTTACAGGCCCCGGCCTCCAGAATCTTAAACCTTGTTCCGGATTCGAATTTCAGCGGCACAAGCGCGATATCGACGTTACACAAGTACGGCAGCACCGATTCTACACGTCCGGCAATCGTTATTCTTTCATCTTTAACATCAGCCAACGTCTCGCAAGAACCGTTGCCAAGAATATAAAAACGCACTTGCGGGATATCTTTCCAAACCAGCGGCATAACTTTTTCTATAGTCCAACGCGCGGCCTCTTCCATCGGACTGTTTTTCCCAAAACTGCCCGCCAAGTATACAGACGGCCTTTGTATACCGGGATTTTCATGACGTCCCGTATAATTAGCCATGTCTATGACATTCGAAAAAAGCATTACTTTATCTTTTCGCTCGGTAAGACCCTGATAATACTCTTTATCCACATCAGAGACCGCAGTTGTAATATCGGCCAGGTTGGTCCACTCCGCTTCTTCCTTCTCCTTCGCCCTGCCTGCAGTCTCGGTTTTTTCTCTCACGTCCTTATCCACATGATACGCCAGGCCCCTTAAAAGAAATCTGGACCACACGCTATCCGTATCCACAACGACCCTGTACGCCGAATTTTCCTTTATATACTTCATCAAAGGATACGATATGTTCCCAAACCCAAGCCAGATAACATCGGCCTGCACGGAATCGGCCGTACGCAGCAAATCGTCAAAATCCATCTTGCTTTCGTAATGCTGCAAAATATTTTTTCCCAATGCCTTGCGCCCAACAATATTTATCCCTCCAACAACTGTTCTGTGCAATTTGTGCCTCTTGCATGACGGAGCCATAAAAAACTTTTTACATAATTTTTCATAATATTCCACAGCCCTGTCCCCGCCCATGTTTTCAGGCGTGACCCTTGAATAAAGATACAGCTCCGAAATGGCATTAAGCGCCTTTACGGAGTTCTCTATCCTCAGATACGGCCCTCCGGTTGCTGGATACCTCAACTCCTGGGTCGTAAAAAGTATTGCCGGGTTTTTTTTATTCATTATACGCCTGCCCTTATCGCGACCATACACCGTATACTTCGGATCATTTAATACGCAAACAGCAAATAGGGGCGCGGCGGCTCAAAATAAGCGTACATGCCCCTGAACTCAATATGATAATCGCTTCTGAAAGAGCGTATTATGCGCGCGCACTCCCTGGCGTTCATATAATCGTGGTATATCGCGACGGCAAGTTTCGGCTTTAGCGATTCGATGGTATTTCGCGCTCCACGCAAGGCTTCCATTTCGTATCCTTCGATATCTATCTTTACTATACCCGGGCCTTCGACACCGTATTCCCTGACAAGATTATCTATCGTTGTAAGTTCCACCTTCTGCCAGGCATCTTTCGGCGAAGCCTCGGCGACATATGAACTGCAGTTGCTAACGGCATCTTGATTTATATAACAATGGCCCATACGGCTGCCAAGCGCTTTGGCGACCACTTTATACTTGGATTCCCTTGCCGCTTTCCCGAGGGTCAATCCCAGGGCCTCTTCCATGGCGGGAAACGGTTCAACAGCTATAAGCATCCCCGCAAAGTTCTTTCTTAAGGCAAAAAGAGAGTAGAATCCTTCGAACGCGCCGGCATCCATGACCCAGCAAGCAGCAGTCAAATCAAACTGCGGATGGTCGTAAGACGAGGGGTTTTCCCTCCAATCATCAAAGACCTCGTGGTATAGCCAGGGCAGGTCTCCGGTAGGAATGTTTTTCGGCCAATAAAATTCGATATCGCCAACTCCCAGCAAAAAATGGTTGTCGTCAGCGCCTACGACATTGACCGGCGGCAGCAGTGCCGCACGCTCCGAAACATAGAGGGCGACATCCTCTCCTGTAAAATCATAGCGCTCGGGCCTGAAATCCTTATACCGGCGCAGGGCCAGTTCGGCTTCCCATCTGCCACGACAACGTCTATACAGCCTCTGGAGGCCGTTTTTAATCTGCATACTTTTCCCAATCAAGGACATAATCAACGCTGCGCTTGTTTTCGGCCCATCTGGCAAAGCTTTCTATTTCTGGAGGGTACTCCTCGGCGCCAAGCCGTATCGGCCCCTCCGGCATGCAACAGAGCGAACCGAAAAGCCGAACCTCCTTGAAACCGCGCCGTATTACCGGTTTAAGCATGCTCAACCTGATCGGTTTCAAGGCAAAAATGGCGTAATAATAATACAGCGCCAACCTGATCTTTTCTTCAGTCATCGGCGGGATGTTATGCAGGTTCCTCAAAAGGTCTCTATACTCCTGTCTGCTTTGCGGATCGATTGTAAACCCCAGGCCCGCGTACCGTCCGCTTGCCGCGGTTATGACATTATTGCCAAAACACGGCAGCTCCATGCCAATACTGCCCCTGACGGTAATGCCGAAGTCGGAATGTCTGATCCACGAAAGCGGGTTAACGGGCGTGGAGGGATAAATCAGCTTCACGTGATCCGGCAGATCGCCAAACGCCTCCATCACTATCCGTGCCTCCTCATATTCGGCTTTGTCGCGGTATTCCCCGCGCCAGGCATTCGACGGGTGCAGCTTAAGCAGCCAGTTCACGTGCTTGTTCTCGATAGCCACGCCAACGGTATCTACCAGCCACTCCGCATAATTCGTATAAAGCTCCTTCTCGAAGAAATACAGTGTGTCGTAGAGAATGTGGCTAAATATCGTCGCAATGCGTTTTTGCGGCGAAAGACCGTACTTTTCCACCAGATGTTGCCTGCTTGCAAGTTCCGTATTCCGAAAATTGCGCTTTGACAAGTGCCATTTATCGGAATATCTCTCGGCAAAATTAGTTTCGACAAACTCCCTGACCGCTTCTATTTTTATGTCTTTATCGTTTACGATTCTCTCGAACGTTTCGCTCGTGACGGTATTGTGATGCATGCCGTCGTTTGCCTTATTTCTTCTCTGTATAAGAACTCTGTCGTCGATGACCGACAAATTCGTCTTTAGCACGTCCACGCCCTTATTGAGCATATAATAATAAAAAATGCCATGCTCGTCATGAAAGGCTTCGGAGGTTATGTACACATCGGGTATTTCCAGAAAATCTTGCGCATGATGGGCAAATTTCAGGTTTTGGCAAAGCAGCCTCCTTATGCCTTCTTTCTCAGCAGCGGAAGCGTAGTCGATATTTCCGCGCAGTTGATACCGTGAATACCCCGATAACGTTATCTTACCTACCGGAAGCCCTTTATAAGTGAATTCCAGCAACTCCTTCATGTCGCAAGAACCGAGAAGTTCATCCACCTTCTGCAACAATTCTGGCGGCAAATCCTTCTTGTCAAAAAAATCGTCGATAAACCAAAAATTCCTGCAGCCAAACAGCCTGTAATATTTATTTTGGATAACCGATGTTTTCCTCGTCAACACTATAGGACGGTAACCGTTCCTCAAAAGCGGTTGAATCAGAACGGACCACCTTGTTGCCCATATAATCTCGTGATCGTTTCCGTCGATCATTACCGTTTTTTGCGGCTCTTGGCAGGCCCCGGCATCCGCAGTACTCGTGCCGCGCACCAGTTTCGAAAACTCACGAAACTGTATCTCGTCGAATATCCGCTGCCTGCCTCTCCCAAATAGATGCAAAAGATGCGCTACGGCCATTGCTCCCTTACCTTTTCCCTTGGTCGTCATAAAAGCCGCACACGGCATCCGGTGGCGTCACGTAGCATATTCCTCTATCCTCACAATTCCTTTTGTCACAAGCGCTTCGATTAAATACAAATCCATCATGCCATCCAAGTTAACGCTTCTCTCCTTTGGCATGACAAAAGGAAGCGTATGCTCAGGCATGAAAGTACGTTCCCTGAGAAGAACGCCTGTATGGGTAATATAAAAGGCCCCGTTCAGGGCGTAAACCTCGGGCAAAGACTGCCTCGCAACCAGGGATTCCTTTCCGAGATAAGACTTAAGATACCCGCCATCTATCTTCTGTATCTTGTCCGGATGCGGGGAGTCGTGCCTCACGACACTTGCAACGGCATCGGCTTTACCGGTATTCTTTTCAAGAAGACCGCAGACCCCCTCCGCGTCGGCAAGGGTTCTAAGCGGGGACGTTGTCTGAAGAAGAAATATATACGCGTCATTTATACTCATCTCTTCCATCACATGCAACACAACATCGACGGTTCTTGCCGTATCCGTAGCGAGATGCGCTGGCCTAGGCGCCGGCATATTAACCCCGTATTTCTTCGCCAACTCATGCATTTCTGCATCATCTGTCGACACAACCACACTGTCCACATACCTGCATGCCTTCGCAAGCTTTATTGTTCTTTCAAGTAACGTATCATTTCCAAGGCGGTACAGGTTCTTTCGCGGGATCCCTTTGCTTCCCCCGCGAGCAGGAATAAGAGCATACACTGTTTTACCGTTTAACATTTTTAAATATCCCTATCATCCTGCTGCCGAGATTATGCCTGTATATATACTCCGGCGTTACAAAATCGAACAATCCGTCAGGGTCTCCATGGCCATGGTACGGGTACTCGCCTGACATATAGCTCTTTATGTTGTCTATTTCGGTAATTACCGTTTCAAACCGTACGCAATCAAATCCGTGGATTGCCATCAGATGTTTCAAGCTCTTCGGCGAAAAATGAGACAGATGCTTCCACGCAAACACGGGCGACATCTCCCGCATGAGCCTTGTTGCCAGCGATTCGACATTTGGAACAAGTATGAACAACAACCCGCCGTCTTTCAAAAGCCCCTTAACCGCCCTGATTATATTGTGAACATCATAAAGATGTTCGAGCACACTCCACATGGCCACGCAATCATACCCCGAACCGAGCCTCGAGGCGTCAAGGGCCTCGAATGTGGAATTTATGAACTGGACCCCTTTTGCATCGGCGTAGATATCGGCATACCTCTCGTTTACATCGACCCCCACGCAGCTCTTCCAGCCCCTTTCAAACGCAACCTCCAGAAACACTCCAGCGCCGCAACCTATGTCCATTATTTTTTCAATTGACGGAGGATCGAGCTGTTCTATAAGCTCAAGCCCGTAACTATATTTTATCCTGTCTATTTCCTTTTGAAGCGGTTGGGTATAGATGTCGGAGGCCGTTTTATCGTCGGCATATATCTTCATGGCCTCGTCAAACTTTACGCGCGGGTTCAAATACCTGTGCGTGCAATCGCAGCACCTATAGATATCGAGGGCAAAGCGCGTAAGAAATTTTTCCCTGTCCTTCGACGAACACGCCGGGCACGTATCCACATCTTCCCACACCCCACTGATACACTGATAGCGTTCGGCCCCGGTATCTACAACCACCTTCGCATGTTCTCTTATCAAATATCCGCTCGAAGGCCGCCCTTGCCCTGAACGGTTAGTCTCGGCATGGAACTTCTTAGCGCCAAACCGCAGATTACCATCGAACTCATTCTTGGCCTTTACACATTCCTCGAAATTCTTAATATCGATTTTCTTCATACCACCCTTTTGTTTTTAAATCGGCACGGCAAAAAGATGCACCCGCCTGTCTATCTCCGTCTTGCCATCATAGACTACCGGCTCCTCATTATCCGCCCATTGAATCCAAACCTTATATTCGGTTATATCGATAAAATCGAGAAGATCCTTTATCTTTGCATTATAATTCTGTAAGGCATCGGTATGCACTTCTATTACAAGTTTTGGTTTCCGCTTTAGGATTTCACCGGCCCCGCGCAGCACCTCAACCTCATACCCCTCCACGTCCACCTTCAATACGGTAGGCTTACAATCCAGATAATCGTCCAGACGCACAGAATCGACCACCAAACCCGTCCCGAAAGCGCTTTTCATAACAAAAGAATTGGACGTATTCCCGATCCGAAGCCGTCCCGTGACCACACCAACCGCCTTCTCCTCGACAAGTACATTTTTCAGACGATTAATTTCCATATTTTTGCGCAAAATACGCGCGTTATTCGGCAACGCTTCGAAGGTAACCACCTTGCCGCTCTCCCCGACCCAGTTCGACAACAATATAGTTGTGCATCCATGATGCCCACCACATTCAAGAACAACATCTCCCTTGCCAACGATATTATCCCGCACGAACCTCATTTCAATCCAGTCAGGATCGGTACAACCAACATCGTACCATTCTCGGCCGGACGTATCTCCTATCAGAAAATCAAAAGTAACGCCCTCGATAGTTTTTCTCTTGATGTATGGCCTGAAAAACAAAGCGCGCAATTCGCCGATTTTAGATAACATGCCCCAACACAGGCTTCTGAACCAATACAGAAGACTTTTTTTCATCTATACAATTCTCCTTTACTTTATAGCAAGGAACCCCTCGAAACAAACATATTTAAAAACCGTAATTACATCCACAAATCCGGCGCGCTTTAGCAAGTCGGCATTTCCCTGCGACGAAAACGGCTCCAGAACACCCTTTAAACTGCGCGCCTTGGACACTATTTCTTCGGCCGTATATCCCTGTCTGAGTTTATATTCATTATACAATCCGGTCATGATATCCTGAAACCGAGCATCATTGGCTCTGACCTTTTCAAACAGAATAAAGGCCCCTCCCCAATTGAGGTTTTCATATATGCGGTTAAATATGTCCTGCCTTACGCGCGGCTTTACAAACTGCAGTGTGTAGTAGGCCGTAAAGACATCGGCCTTCTCATAGTTATACTGGAATATATCGGCGGCCTCGAACTCGACATTTACAGCACTTGATTGTTTCTTCTTTTCCAGAGCCATCTTTATCATATCCGGCTCGATATCTATGCCTACGAACCTGGCCTCGGGCTTTGTGCTGTTATGCCGAGCGAGCTTCAGCGTCAACTCACCTGTCGATGTCCCGAGTTCATAGCATAAAGAATTTTTCCCGACAAAAAAATCGCTCAAATTACAGATCAACTCGTGCCCTTCGTTATAAAAGGGAACCGACCGCGAAACATGCTCATCGAAATTCTTGGCCACATCTCCTTTGAAGTTCCAGTTCGCATTGGCAGCCGTAAGACCGTCTCCGACACCGGACATATTATCTCTCCTCTCTGTCTTCTTTGATATTACACGCTCGCGCAACGGACCACAACAGCGCATTGTCTGCCGCCCTCGCGGTACAAAAACCCTTGCAACATGTTTTTCACTTAAAGAAATCCGAGCCCAGAATATTATATTTGCCGAGCCTTTCCTCCTGCAATTCAAAGGTTGTAATATCGCCCTTTTTGTCCCAGATAATTTCGTACTTTCTGGTAAAATTTCTCTCGAGAAACCGCGCGTTGTTCGTTCTGCCGTCAATTATTATAAAAGTGCCTGGCAGAAAAGTCGGCTCCATCAACAGCAAGTCCGCAGACATGACAGTACGCTCATCGCACTGAAAACTCAATCCGTTTACCTGCCCCTGCACGTCCTTGGGCGTCGGTCCGTCTAGATAAATAAAATCAGGCACTACATCGGGCAAATTTTTATAATAATGGCAAATTTGCCCGATGTGCGTTCCTATCACAACATCGCTTTGCTGCACATGAACCCTGTCGCGCAGGTCCTCCGGAATTTTGCCTTTCGTTTGCTCTATCCAATGCATGGACGCGTCGACCGAAAAGATTTTGAACATAAAACGATTTCGTACCTCGGGTTTGTCCGGCAAGGCATTCCATTCTATTTCGTTCTTCCTTAATGCATCGGCCATAACCATTGTCGAATATCCTATCCCGAACTCCAGCACAGTGAAACACTTGCGGCTCCTGACAAGTTTATGTAACCGGACCAGGTCCGCAACCTGTAGCGGGAAAGGAAGTATCCTCTTGCCGCTTACGGAATCATAGACATCTCTTTGCGCGTCGCCGCCCGCCTGGAAATCAATTAATCTATCCAGACCGTTTGCAACGATATATTCATTATCATCCATGTTTTTTCCCAAACTCATTATTTGCCTCTCGATTGCCGTATTTATCTAAGCCAACGGCGCACATCGGCTTGTATCACAAATATGCCAATCTTTTTTGGATATAAAGCACCACCTGTGATAATGCCGCAGCAATTTTCCCGCTGGCAGTACCGTCACCATACAGACTGCTGGGGGTAAATCCGCCCTTACCAAGCTGCTTTTTCACGGCCTCGAATATCAATGTGCGTTCAGGAGCAACAGGTAACACATTCTCCGCCACTTCGCGCCCGCCCTGCCTGTCCCCCACCAGCACGACCGGAGTTCCAAGAAAGGACGAATCCCGCACAAAACTGCTGCTATTACCGATGGCGCACGAAGCATTTGCAAGCACCTTAAGGTAATTTTCCGGAGTAAAATTTTTTATCAAACGAAGCCACTTTGCCTCGCGTTGCTCACGAAAAGCGCGAATAACCTTGCTCACATGATCGGAGCCGGCATCAATATTAGGCCACAACCATACCGTCGGCATCTTAATCTCGCCCAATGCCGTAATAAGTTGCAACGTTTCGTCCTTTTCCATCCCATACTCGGTGGTAACCGGATGGAAAACCACCAGCAGATATTTATCCGTAGCTGCTATTTCCCCGCCAACACCGCGCGCAAAGATATCGAACGGCAGCTCTTTATTAAGCTTTAATGCTATATCGCCGCTTGGACATCCGACAAAAAACACGGTTTCTGGCCTTTCACCCATACTTTTCAAATGCTCGGCAGCCTTGCGCGTGGACGGGAAATGAAAATGCGCGAGTTTCGTAATGGCATGCCTTGCGCTCTCGTCTATAGATCCGCTGACCTCTCCCCCCTGTATATGCGCAATGCAAATATTCATATATGACGCGGCCAGAGCGGCGGCTAACGCTTCATACCTGTCGCCGATAATGAGAACAATATCCGGACGAAGCCTCTGGAATTCGCTCGCGAATTCTATTACGGCAAAACCGAGCGACTTGGCCATCGTCAACGGCGTAGACCCTTCCAGTTCTATATATATTTCACTGCTTACATCAAAACCATCGGTTCTGACAATATTTACGGGAGCTCCAAACCGCTCCAAGACCATCGTTCCGGCACATACAACTTGCAGGGCCAGATCATCGTTACGTTTCACGGCCTCCATGACAGGCTTGAGCCTTCCATAATTGGCCCTATCAACCAAGATAACGGCAATTTTACGTTTATTCATATAATATCCGGCTCCACCTCGCTACACTCATTTCAAGTCTTTAAGACTTATGAATTCGTCGGCACAAACGCAACGCTTAAGTTTTTTTCCATAAAGCTTTTTCAGCATGCTTGCCGGTATGCCTATATTCGGCTTTTTAAGAATAAGATCTCCTTCTTCGAGAATTTTCCCTGCCGGAAGATCTGTTCTCGGCACGACACTTCTGCGAAATATTTCCCGTATCGTCTCAAGTTCTTTTGCCACAGAGTTTTTTTTAACTGGATTTAGCGCGGCTATTTCCAAAAATCTTACTCCCTTTGCCAATTGCGCCAACTCTTCCATGGTTACGGACGCTATCACGTCGGGGCCAAACATATGCCGCGACATCGTGACATGCACCTCGACAAACCTGGCGCCAAGCGCACAGGCGGCAAGCCCTGGGTAAATCGTCCCGGAATGGTCCGACAATCCGACCGGGCAACCAAACTGCCGGCTATACCCGGCAAGAACGTTAAGCCCGATTTTTTCCGGCGGAGTCGGGTACATCGTCGTCGCCTGGAATAAGGAAAAAACAGTTTTTTCCCTTTTTAAAAACGCGACAACTTTTTTTATTTCCCTGTCGGTGCTCATGCCGGTAGAGATCAAAACCGGTTTTCGCGTGGCAACTATCCGTTCCAACATTGCCTCATTACCCAATTCTCCGGACCCTATTTTCCACGCGGCAATACCTGCCTTTTGCAACAGATTTACGGCCTCTAACGAAAACGGCGAACTGAGAAAATGCAGTCCCTTGCTGCGCGCATACTTTGCCAAACCGCACCATTGCTCCGGCGTAAACTCCATCCTCTTCCAATAATCATATCTATTTCTGTCCTGCCTGCTAAACTTAACCCTAAACGGTTCATCCAACGTGCTTTCCGCATCGGCGATATGGGTTTGGAACTTAATGGCATCCACGCCGGCCTCTGCCACGACATCTACGAATGCATACGCCTGACCGAGGCTCCCGTCGTGCGTTTGCGCGACCTCGGCAATCAAAAAACACGCCTTGCAGCCTCTTTCGAAATACTTCCCGATATTTTGCATTTTCCGCACCACCTATACCACCTTTTGAGGCTGAGTCCAGACATAGGGCAATTTTACGGCACCAAGGCTATGGTATGACCAATTAACATTGGAATACCCCTTTGACGATGGCTCTATAGCGAAATCTAGCGCCGGCCTTATGCCGTCCTGCAAAGACGGCGCGTACATACTGAGCCAGGTAAAATATCTGCCGGGGCGCAAATAGTTCGGGGATATATCGAGCCCAAACTTGTACATTCCAGGCGCCATGACAGCCTCCATCACATCTGACAGAACCGCAAACACCTTTGCGTCCATCGAATCAAGTACCCCGAAATGTATTTCCAAAAGATCCAACTGTTGCCTCACTTCAACATAGATATCTATATGTATCGATTCTTCCTCTTCATACTGTGACCGCGCTTTGCCAATCTTATCCGAGCAAATGGCTTTTACAAAAACCGCCTTGGCGGTTTTGGGATTTACTTTATGCAAAGGTCTTTCCAAAAGCCTTAAATCATATACGCCATCCTCCCTCGCAGACAGGCCGCAGCCGGAAGGATCTTTAACATAATGTTCTATCACTTCATGCGTTACCCCGGACATAGTCACAACGCCTTTAGTAAGCTCTATGCATCTCGTCGTGAGAGATGCTACCGCGCTCATGTTATGGCTTACAAAAAGGACGGTCCGCCCCCCCTCTGCCACCTCACCCATCTTACCAAGACATTTCTTCTGAAATCCGGCATCACCGACGGCAAGAACTTCATCAACTACCAGTATCTCCGGCTCAAGATGCGCAGCAACTGCAAAGGCCAAACGCACATACATGCCGCTCGAATACCGTTTAACAGGCGTATCGAGAAACTTCTCTATCTCCGAGAACGCCACTATCTCGTCAAACTTGCTTTTTATCTCAGCCCTCGTCATTCCAAGAAGAGCGCCGTTTAAAAGTATATTTTCCCTTCCGGTAAGTTCCGGATGAAAACCCGTGCCGACCTCGAGAAGGCTCGCAACGCGCCCCTTCATCGTAATACGGCCGGACGTGGGCTCAGTTATCCTCGAAAGTATTTTCAAGAGCGTACTTTTACCTGCGCCGTTACGGCCTATAATACCTACAACCTCTCCTTCCTTTACGTTGAAGGAAACGTCCTTCAACGCCCAAACGATATTATCTTCTTCCTTTTTAGGAGCGCCAAAATTCTTGAACGGCGCAGTCAACGTCTGTACTATTTCATCGCGAAGGCTACCGTAAGCCATCCTTTCGCCGATCCTGTATTGTTTAGATATATTTCTTACTTCTATTATATTCTTAGACATACTCGTATCAGACCACGTCCGAGAAATAACGCTCTACGCGGCGGAAATAAAAAACACCGCTTACAAAAACCGCAAAACCGCATACGGCAGACACAGCCAGAGATGCCCAAGGAATATCCACATGACCCAGAACAGCAGCCCGGATTGCCTCTATGACACCGGACATCGGGTTTAGCATCAATATCATCTTATACTTTTCCGATAAAAGACCTGCCGGATAAATAACCGGGGTCACGAACATCCATATCTGCACGAAAAACGGTATTGCATACTGAATATCCCTGTACCTTACGTTTAGCGCCGAAAACCAAAGCCCGAACCCAACAGCATTCATCATGACGAAAGACATCAATATCGGCACAAGAAAAATTCCCAAACCAGGCTTTACGCCGTAATAAACCATTATCGCGCCAAACACGAGCGCCGAGATAAAGAAATCCAGAAACACGGACACGGCGGAACTCGCAGGCATGATGATTCGCGGAAAATATATTTTTGTTATAAGATTTTTTTCAGAAACGACACTGCTGGTAGATTGCGTAAGCACTGCAGCAAAGTACTGCCACGGTAAAAGACCGGCATACACGAAAACCGGGTACGGTACGCCCTCCGATGGCATCCCCGCGAACCTGCCGAAAATTACCGAAAAAACGACCATGGTCAGCACCGGCTGCAGCACGGCCCACACTATGCCGATAACAGCCTGCTTATACTTTACCTTTACATCCCTCCACGCAAGAAAATACAAAAGCTCCCTGTACTTCCATATCTCGCGAAGGTCGACCGGTATAAACCCTTTTCTGGGTTCTATGACAGTAACATTATCAGCCATAAATTACGCCTTATTGGACTTCCACCACTCTATAGTTTTCTTCAGCCCATCCTTGAAACCTATCTTTGCCTCAAACCCGAACTCTTTTTTTGCCCTCGAGGTATCGAGCATCCTTCTTGGCTGACCATCGGGCTTGGACGAATCCCAGACGATGTCTCCCTTAAAACCGGTAAGCCTCGCTATCAATTCAACCAGGTCCCTTATCGATATCTCGAAACCGGCCCCGAGATTCACAGGATCGCTTTTATCATATCTTTCGGCGGCAAGAAGTATGCCTTCGGCGCAATCCTCGACATACAAAAACTCTCTTGTAGGTTTTCCGGTTCCCCAAACAGTTATTTTCTTCTCTCCTCTATCGATTGCCTCTGTGCATTTTCTTATCAGCGCCGGTATCACATGCGACGAGTTCAAATCGAAATTATCGCGCGGGCCGTACAAATTAACCGGCAAAATGAATACCGAATTAAACCCGTACTGCTGCCTGTACGACTCGCTTTGCACAAGCAGGGCCTTCTTGGCCACGCCATACGGCGCATTTGTTTCTTCCGGATACCCGTTCCAGAGGTCTTCCTCCTTAAATGGCACTGGCGTGAACTTCGGGTACGCGCATATAGTGCCAAGCGCCAGAAATTTCTTCAGTCCGTATTTTCTGCCTTCCTCTATTAACTGAACTCCCATCATCAAATTGTCATAAAAAAACTTGCCTGGATTTTCCCTGTTGGCTCCGATGCCGCCAACACGCGCCGCAAGATGCAGCACTATATCGGGCCTTGCATACTTATATATGCGCTCGCAAGCCTCGTGCGTTACAAAATCGTAGTCCTTGCTCCTCGGAACGGTTACCTCACTACACCCGCGCTCCTTGAGCTTGTCGACCACAAAGGAGCCGAGAAACCCCGCGCCTCCGGTAACAACCACCCTTTTATCTTTCCAAAAACTCACTCGTTAACCTACCGTCAATTTACTATCTGTCCAGGCTATGCCTTTTTTGGCGAGTATCTTTCTGCCTTCACCCTTTGAATCGACACCTGCGGCCTCAAGGTCATAATCCACCATTATCTTGACCAGATCCTTGAATGTTATCTCAGGGGTCCACCCGAGTTCCTTTTTGGCCTTTCTTATGTCAGCCTTAAGCACATCGACCTCTGTAGGCCTTAAATAACGGGGATCGAGCTCTATGATTGCGTATCCCGGCTTTAGACCGTCGGCAATGCCTTTTTTAAGAGACTTTATTACTCCCTTTTCCTTAATGCCCTTGCCCTTCCATTCGATCTCTATTCCCGCATATTCGAATGCATGGTTCAAAAAGTCCCTTACCGACCTTGTATCGCCCGTGCCTATTACAAAATCCCCGGGCTTATCGTGCTGAAGGATGCGCCACTGGCATTCGACGTATTCGGGCGCAAACCCCCAGTCCCTTTTTGCGTCGAGGTTGCCAAGGTAAAGCTTTTTTTGCTTACCCGCGACTATCGCGGCAAGGGCGCGCGTGATTTTGCGCGTAACAAAAGTCTCGCCCCTTCTTGGAGATTCGTGGTTAAAAAGTATCCCGTTCGAGGCGAACATGCGGTAGCCTTCGCGGTAGTTTACGGTCATCCAGTACGAGTACACCTTTGCCGCGGCGTAAGGGCTCTGCGGCCGAAATACCGTTTTCTCGCTTTGCGGAGGAAGCGCGCTCCCAAACATTTCACTCGAAGACGCCTGATAAAAACGCGCAGGCACTCCGCTTCTCCTGACTGCCTCGAGAAGGCGTGTTGTGCCAAGTCCGGTGATGTCGCCTGTGTATTCGGGTATATCGAAACTCACGCGAACGTGGCTCTGGGCGCCGAGATGATAAATCTCGTTTGGCGCAATATTGTAAACCAGATTAACGAGCTGTCCCGAGTCCGAAAGGTCTCCGTAGTGAAGTAAAAGTTTTGTCCCCGGCAGGTGACGGTCCTTATATATATGATCTATCCTGTGGGTATTGAAGGTACTGGCGCGCCGTATTATGCCGTGCACCTCGTAGCCCTTGCTTAAGAGAAGTTCGGCAAGGTAGCTTCCGTCCTGCCCTGTTATTCCCGTTATAAGCGCGCGCTTTCCCATTCTATTCTCCCGGATTGTTTTTTATTATAGTAGGCCTCTCGGCCCAGCGTTTCTTATCGACAAAAACGGTGTTAACGAACGTATCGCCGCAGACGATATATCCATTACGCTCCATCACCTTGAATATTTCATCGTTCTTCCTGTTCTCGTTATAATAAACGGTCTCTATGCAAAACACCTCGGGTCTGTACTTCTTGAAATCGAAACTCTCGAGTATCTCGACCTCGAGGCCTTCGACGTCAATGGTTACAAGGTTCGGGCATTTATCGAAATATTTTTCGATTATCCCGTTTATGGGCACGACATTTATCTTCAACACCTTCGGCTCGCCGCTGCCAATACTCTTGTAACGCTCCATGGTTTCCCTGCTGCAGGTGCTAAGTGTTGTGCCGCCCGGTATAACGTAAAAATCAATGACCCCTGCCTTTGCCGCAACGCCGACATTAAGATTAACGTCCCTTCTTCTCTTAAAACCGAACTTGGCGAAAAGCTCCGGGTCTGGCTCCACGTTCACGCCCTTGCATCCGTTCTTGTAAAAATAGTACGTGTTACTGAACTTAACGGGGTCGTGCGCGCCGACATCAAGATAAGTGGGTTTACGTATCTTTAACGCCCTCAAGATGAAATCCGCAAGCACGTCCTCGCCTGCCTGGGCGTAAGATCTCTTATAATCTCTTTTGAATATATTCCTTATGAATTTCATCTCATTGAACTCCGGCCCTACGCCGGCACCACCTTTTTGCTTTTAAATTTCCTTGCCGCGCCTCTTGCATCCACCACTATCTTGCTGTTAACAGCTATCATCTTATAGTCGTAACACGTATGGTCCGTGGATATGACGACGCAATCGTATTTCTTTAACGCCGCGGGGGTAAGTTTCACGGACTTAAGTTCGATTGCATGGTGCCGCATCCTCGGCATCTTCGGCACATAGGGGTCGTTATAATCCACCTTTGCGCCAAGCCCCTTTAGCATTTCTATGATATGCACGGAAGGAGACTCCCTCATGTCATCCACATCTTTTTTATACGCCGCTCCGAGCACAAGGATACGCGAGCCTTTGACGGACTTGCCTTCCTTGTTTAGCGCTGTACCGACCTTCCCAATGACATAAGAAGGCATGGAGGTGTTTATCTCCCCGGCAAGCTCTATAAAGCGCGTTGCGAACTCGTACTCCTTCGCCTTCCACGTAAGGTAAAACGGGTCTATGGGAATGCAATGCCCGCCAAGGCCCGGGCCCGGATAAAAGGCCTGGAACCCGAAGGGCTTGGTCTTCGAGGCATCGATGACCTCCCATATGTCAATGCCCATCTTATCGGTAAGCATCTTAAGCTCGTTTACAAGCGCTATATTGACGCAGCGATATATATTCTCGAGAAGCTTTGTCATCTCTGCCGCGCGCGTGGTAGAGACCTCTACCACCTTATCTATAATCTGCGAGTACAACAGACTGCCCGCTGCCAGACAATCCTTTGTAACACCGCCAACCACCTTGGGAATCGTCTTTGTCGAAAAATCCTTTCTCCCCGGATCTTCCCTTTCGGGCGAGAATACAAGGAAGTAATCTTTGCCGACACGAAGCCCTGTTTTTTCGAATTCCGTAAGAAGTATTTCGTCGGTTGTTCCGGGATAAGTAGTGGACTCAAGAGAAACAAGCTGGCCTATTCTAAGGCGCTCCACTATCTCCTTTGTCGTACCGACAACATAGCTCATATCCGGCTCGCGCATCTTACCCAGCGGCGTAGGCACGCATATGATGACCGCATCCGGCTCCTTAAGCCTGTTCATGTCAGCGGTCGCGGCAAACTTCTTTCCCTTGACATGTTTTGCGATATCCCCTGCGGCTATGTGCTTTATGTAAGACCTTCCGGCATTGAGCGCCTTTACTTTGGACGAGTCAACATCGAACCCGAGCACCCTGAAGCCTTCGTCGCAGAACCTGAGTACCAGCGGCAACCCGACATAACCAAGCCCGATAACGCCTATGAGCGCGCTTCGTTTTTCTATTTTTTCAAGCAGTTTTTCTTTTACGATATTTTTCGCCATAGCACCTCATTTAAAGCCGTTTCTCAGGATTTTTTCTCAAACCTGTCCTTTTTTGCTGATGTCTATGATCCGTGCCTGAACAACCCCTGCCTCTATCAATGCCTTCGAAAGTTCCGCGCTTCTATAAAACGAAGTTATTACTATGGCCTCGGCTGCGCCGTCCCTGAGCTTTTCAATACCGACAACCGGCATATCGAAAAACTTTTCGGTTCTTTCGATATCCGAAATGCAGACAAGCTCCAACCCGGCCTCCTTTAAAGACAGATACGCTATCTCGGCAACCTCATCTACGCCGCAGAAAGCGACTCTGCTTATGCCAAGCTCCTTCAACCTTGCAAACAGTTCAGCGAAATCCGTCCTCGCAACCCTGTAGAGGTTGGTAAAATTCCTCAGATGTTCGTAGGTGAGACGGGTCTTTTCAAGAAAACCATTTGGCGTAAGATAATATTTGTAGCGCTTTGCGGGAATACCGGAGACTGTTATGTAACCTTTTGAAATGAGATTCTTTATGTAGGAATTTATGAGTCCCAGCGCAATACCGAGGTTTTTGCTTATTTCACGCTGGGTTAGGTCGCCGTTTCGCGATATCTCGTCAAGCACGAGAAGCGAACGGTACCCATCCATATGGCCGTTTTTATCCTCGCTGTTCATACTATGAACATACCATTTAATCAGGCATTTTGTCAAGTAAAACGCGTTCATGCAATGAACTGGCCGCGCGCAAAAAATTAGTAATTTACATTTGCCGGGGTTTTATTGTATGGTATATTACTTAAAATTCCCCGTGCTGTTTTATTAAAAAATATTCCAACTTCGCTATCTGAAAAGTAAATTTGGCCATGCCAGTCTTTTTATGCTACAATAAAAGATACGGGTATATCCAACATGAATGCCAGAGATTTTGAAAAAGAGATAAAAATCCACATCGAAGCGCGCTACCCCATTTTGTGGCTCGTATCGTTCGAAGAGCGCCGGGTCGAGCGCATCGTCGAAAACCTCTGCAATACCAACGGGTTCAAGTTCTGGACATGGTCCGTGTCAAAAGGGCTCTACGGTAGCGACAAAAAAAAGAAAGAGCCCGTTGGCAGGGAAAAAATCCTTACCTCCATTGAGGAAAAGATAGTAAAGAACGAGGAAATCAATAACTTCTTCCTTTTAAAGGACATTGCCGGGTATTTCCAATCCCACGAGTTCCTAAGAAAGTTTCGCGACATCCCGGGCACCATCGAGGACTATCGCTCGCTTAACACCGTCTGCATCCTCTCGCCAACACTTAGCGAGATTCCGCCGGAGCTCGAAGAAGACATCGTGGTAATCGAGCTTAGCCTGCCCGAGTACGACGAAATCGAGGAGATGGTAAACACGAACTTTTCCAAATACATCCCCGCGTCGTGGCATTCGTCTACGAGGTCGGTTCTCTACAAATCGCTACAGGGCCTTTCTCTAGATAACATCAAAAGGGTCGTAAGAAAGGCAATCAGCCTGAATAGAGGCGTGCTGAACGAAGAATGCATCAAGTACATACAGGACGAGAAGCAGCAAATCATAAAAAAGCAGCAGATACTCGATTACTACCCCTACAGGGAAACTATCGACCACATCGGCGGCCTCGATGAAATAAAAAAATGGTTCGTCGAGAGAGAGCATGTCTTCCGTTTAAGCAAGGGCAAAATCGAAACTCTCGGCCTTGACGTTCCAAAAGGCCTCATGCTAATTGGCGTTCCGGGCTCCGGGAAAAGCCTCTGCTGCAAGGCCCTTGCCGGCATCTGGAACCTTCCGCTTCTAAGAATGGACGTAGGCCGTCTCTTTGGCTCGACAGTCGGAGAGTCCGAGAAAAATATTCGTAAGGCCATACAGCTTGCAGAGGCGGTAAGCCCCTGCATAATGTGGATCGACGAGATAGACAAGGCATTCGGCGGAATATCCGGTTTCCAGGGGGATTCGGGCACGCAGCTAAGGGTGTTTGGCACCTTCATCACATGGCTGCAGGAAAAGGACAAACCCGTCTTTGTCATAGCAACTGCCAACGACCCGAAAAACCTTCCTCCCGAGCTATGGAGAAAAGGCCGCTACGACGAAGTGTTCTTCGTCGATCTTCCAAGCGCCGAGGAAAGAGACGAAATATTCAAGATACACCTCGAAAGAAGAGGACAAAAACCGTCGAACTTCCGCTTAAAGGAACTCTCGCAGAACTCGCAGGGCTACACGGGCGCCGAGATAGAGCAGGCCATAAAGGACGCGGTCGTTGCCACATTCAACACTCTGCACGAGGGAAAAGAAGCAAAAGAGGCCGACGCAATAATAGACGGCACCTTAACCCTCTCACTCGACACGGCAACGCTTCTCGAAGCGATACGGCACATAACGCCGCTCTCGGTTCTGAAAAAAGAGGAGATCGAGGCGCTTCGCGAATGGAGCCAGCAAAGGGCGCGGCCCGCATCGAAGTCTCTCTTCATGCAGCGCGCAGAGATGCTCTCTGACGCGGAAAAGCGCACTATCGCCATACACGAGGCCGGACATATAATAATGATGTGGCATCACTTCAATGGCACGCCGGTCTTCGTGAGCATAGATAACTACAAGGACACCTCTGCATTCACCGGCAAGAGCGAAAGCCTCGTAAACACACTTACCAAGCGCGACCTGGAAAAGGAAATCGGCGTGATGCTTGGCGGCATGGTGGCCGAAGACGAGGTCGGCGGAGCGGACTCGAAAACTGTTGGCGCCTCGCACGACCTTAGCGACGCAACGGCCAAGGCAAGAAGAATGGTCGTGGAATACGGCTTTGGCGACATAATGAAGAACACGAGCCTTGTAGAGCTCCAGGAATACGCCATGATGTCCGGGAAAGACATTCTCGAGGACATACAGAAGATAATCCACGGCGCAAAGGAAGAGACCGAGTCCGTCATTTCGAAGAACAAAGCGCTTCTCGAAAAGCTCGCGGACAAGCTCGTGGCGGAGATACTCGTAAACGGCGAGGGATTAAGGAATTTCCTTACGCAGCACAATCTGGAATAAGGGCCCCGCTATGTCGTTTTTCACAAAGCTCAACACCGAACTCAAAAACAAACAGTACGTGCTCGCTGCCATAGCCGCCCTTAAGCAGACAGGCGAGATAAAGAACTACGCCATAAACGAAAAGAAGGAAAGCGTCGAAATAAACCGCGCCGGCGACATTATACAGGTAGTAAAAACAAAGACCGGCGAGTACGAACTGCAGGGAGACGCAAGAGTGGTAAGCGCCTTCTCGAGCAGGCTAAAGCAGCTCTACGCGTACGAGGCAATCAAAGACAACATGCCGCTGGACTTCGAGATAGCCGAAGAGATAGAAACCGCCGGAGAGATCCGCATCGTGCTTAAAGGCTAAATATGGGTAAAGAGATAAAAATAAAGATAACACCCGACGGCAAGGTCGAGATAGATTCGACCGTGTTCAAGGACTGTAAAGAGGTGGCCGAACACCTATCGAAGGTCATAGGAAAGGTCGAGGTCTTCACCATAAAAGAAGAACACGAGCGCGAAGAAAAACTTCGCATAAAAAAAGGCGACAAATAAGCACATGGCATCGTCGATATTCATAGACACGCACGCGATAATCGAGAGGTCGCGTGTAAACGGCCCAGGACAGAGGCTGGTGGTCTTTTTCCAGGGCTGTCACAGGAACTGTCCTGGCTGCTTCAATCCGGCAACGCACTCAATCGGCACTGGCGTCAAATACGGCATACGGGAGATATTCGCGCGTTTCCTCTCTAAAAACGTAAGCGGCTTAACTGTTAGCGGAGGTGAGCCGTTTCTGCAAAGCGCGGCGCTCTGTGAACTGCTTAAAACCGCAAAACGCGAACACGGCCTTACGACCGCCGTGTACACGGGATTCACGATAGAGGAAATACGTTCATCAACGGAGCTTAGCCCTGCGCTCGAGCACATAGACGTGCTCATAGACGGGGCGTTCGACGAAAACAACACAGAAAGGACAACTCTTGCAAGAGGTTCCACAAACCAGCGCCTTCACTTTCTCTCCGGCGTTTATTCGATAGATGATTTTATTTTGCCAGGCAAAGCGGAGATAATAATCAACAAGGACGGTTCGGTGGTAGAGACCGGATTTTCGAAGCCGGCGGGAATAAACTCCATCCTCTTGTAAAACGACCCACACCATGACGATAGAGAACTTCTTCAGGGACAATTCCGGCATAGCGCGCACAAGCGCAGTTGAGCAGCGCGACGCGGCGCTAAAATACCTGCGCTCGCTGCCAGAGTCTAGCGACAGGGCCGAGGACTTCAAATCGGCGTACGCGTACATACGAAACATCAGCGACGCCGAAGAAATGCGAAACGCACTCATCGAGCTTGCCATCACGATGCCAAAGCACGGCCCGTGCATGGACCTGTTTAAAGAAGTGTTCCCCGGCGCCATCAACTCCACAGACGCCATACCCGAGCCCATACACCGCAAATCAACGCTTACGCGCCTTGTAGACTGCGTGCCCGACAAACCGGAGTACGCCGAGGCATACGCGCGCGTCGTGGAAAAATACATCGAGGCCGCAGACAAGATAGACGACCGCTTTGCGCGGCGCTACGCGCTTGCGGAAATTGCATCGAGACTCAAACACAGGGACGAATACGAAGCCCTCATGCTCCATGCCATGAAGGTGAGCCTCGGGTTTGCCGGCCTTCCGGGCTTTAGGCAATACTCGCTTCCCGAGATAGCAAGGGAACTTCCGAAAAGCTGCGACGTGGAGGTCTACAGAAACCACACATTCCTCGGGCTTGCGTTCTCGCTGCCGCACAGGGGCGAGTTCCTCGAACTCTTCAAAAAGGCCCTGACCACGGCCATCGAGTCAACGGAGCACATCGTTGAGCCGTATTACAAGAAATACGCCCTTCTCTTCATGGCCAACAGGCTGCCCGAGACAGCAGAGTTTTTACCGCTAAGAAAGAGCGCTTTCAGGGCCGCCCTTGCCTCGGTCGACACGCTCGCCGACAGCTTCGCCAGGCAGTACGGATATAACGAATTCCTAAAGGACGTGCCAAAGACGCGCGAATTCTCCGACATACTGCTCGATACGGTCGAGAAGAGCCTTCCGTTCTTTTCTCTAAGAAGCCAGATGTCGGACTACGAGCCCATAGAGATACTCGACCGGATACTGATCGTCGCGGACAAAAAAATATCGGATTCGAAGAAAAAACATTACACCCGCTTCCATTACGCCGATTTTTTCCTGAAACAGCTGAACCTGATAGCCGATAACTTAAACGATGTGCGCCTTCTGGAAATTCTAAGGCCCTACACGCACGTATGGGTAAGGCCAAAAACTTTCAGGGACTCGATACGCAAGGTGTTCGACAAGGTCTCGTCCTTAAAAGGCAGATACCACGGCGCCGAAGTAGAGCGTCCACTTTATGTCAGCGAGGCATGCCTCGGCATAGACAAACGAAGCCGCACGGCATCCGTTATGGCGGATACGCGCGAAGGCTACGCGCTCTCGATAGACCTTGGCGCCACCAATACCGTTGTAATGCTTAAAAAACCCGGGGCATTCCCGGAATTCGTCAACATAGAAGGATTATCCGAAACCATCGGAAGCGTTGCCTTCATAAGCACGGCAGTAGACAAGAACAACGACTTGATAGGCGCTGCGGCGCCGGCCCAGTCGCGCTCGAACAACATAAAAAAACTGTTCATGGAAGGCGACGAAGAGGGGCGCGAGCTCATCGAGAAGTTTTTCCGCATCCTGTACTCCAGAATAAAGGAATCTGTCGAGGTGCCCGGGTTTTTCAAGAAACTTTCCGGCAGGATTTTCGATACCGTTTCCGTGACAGTGCCGGTCGGGTATACGGATTACAGCGGCGAACTTACCAGAATCATCGAAAAATACGCGGGCAGCGCGCGCATAAAGCTCGTGGAAGAGCCGCTTGCTGCGGCGATAGGCTATAACGTGGCGGAGAAAAAGGAAAAATTCGTCCTTGTTCTCGACTTTGGCGGCTGCACGCTCGACCCGATGCTTTTAAGGCTCTCTACCGACATGACACACGTCATAGCAAAGCCCGACAGATCCAAGATGCTTGGCGGGCGCGACATAGACCGCTGGGTGGCCGAGTACGTGAACGAAAAGCATAACCTTAGGACCAACCCTTCGGGGCACGAGGCCCTGACTGCGGCAGAGGCGCTGAAAATAGAACTTAGCGCCAAAAACTCGGCGAAGTTCGTGTTTGGCGGCCGCGATATCGCGGAACTTACGCGCATAGAGTTCGAGGAGCTTCTCTCGCGCAGAGGGTTCTACAGCGACATAGACAGGGAACTTTCGAACGTGCTAAAAAAGGCTTCGAAGCTCGGCGTTTATAAATCCATGATAGAGGCCGTCATCATAACCGGGGGCTCTTCGCAGATACCGTCGTTCAAGGAAAAGATATCTCACTACTTCCACAACCTGGCCGTGCAAAACGCGATATACGACCACAGCCCGCTGTCGTCGGTCGCAAGGGGCGCGGCCCTCTACGGCACGGCCTCGGTGCTGGACCGCCACCTGGCCATGGCGTACGCAATAAAGCACATTGCAAGGGAAGAGGAAAAACAGTTTGCCTACGAAATCGTACTCGAAAAGGGCGAATCGCTTCCGTTCAAAAAGACCTTGCGCTTTACTCCTGCCATGACGCTCGGTGGACAGAAGGAAATATTTCTCGAACTCTTCGAGGTGCCCGATTCCCTTATCGTACGGCGCTGGATATCCGAGGGCGGCATGGAGTTCATAAAGCAAATACTTAAGCACACGCCCGACGAACTCGATCTGAGGGCTTTCAAGACCGTCACGCTTTCATTCGACGCTCCTATAGAAGGAAGCACAGACATCACATTTATAGTGGAAGAGAACGGACGATTGAAGGTGCGCTACGAAAAAGACGGCCGCGAACTTGCAACCGACATACACCTTCAGTAAAACGCGCCTATGCGTGGGATTTAAGGATTTTCTCTACGATGTTCGTGGTGGAGAGCCCTTTTACGAGCCGTATCCTGGCAACGCGCCCGCCGTTTGCCATAACAACGTCCTCGCCGACTATCTGCCCTTTTTTCCAATCAGCGCCCTTTACAAGGATATCCGGCTTTACCGCGGTTATGAGCTTAATGGGTGTTGAATCGCCAAAGAGCACGACATAATCGACAAATCCGAGCGCCGAGAGCACCTCTGCGCGCTCTTTCTCCGGAACTATGGGGCGTTTGTGGCCTTTGATGCCCCTTACGGAAGAATCGCTGTTTAGACCGATAACGAGCACATCGCCAAGCGATGCCGCCTTTTTAAGATACCTCACATGCCCGGCATGCAGGATATCGAAACAGCCGTTCGTGAAAACAACCTTTTTCCTCTTCGCCTTTTGCCTTTTCAGGCATGTAAGCAGTTTTTTAAGCCCTACGATCTCTCCCACGCCTCGCACCGCGCAATGTTCGACATTCGTATAACGATATCACAGTTTGACTGCCATGGCAAACGTGGCAACATAGACCGCTGCCCCGGCCCTGGCAAGCACCTTTGAGCACTCGGCTATGGTCGCTCCGGTGGTACACACGTCGTCGATGAGAAGAACGCGCCTGTTCTTTACCGCGCCCTTGTCCCTGAGCGCAAAGGCGTCTTTCACGTTCGCACTCCGCTCGTTGTGCTCGAGCTCGACCTGCGGCCTGGTGTGCCTGATCCTTTCGAGATTGTCGTAAGAAAGGCGTGCGCCAAGCCTTTTCGAAACCTCGCGCGCTATAAGAAGCGACTGGTTAAAACCGCGCTCCCTTAGCCGTTTTAAATGAAGCGGCACGGGCATGACCGTATCGAAGCCGCCTTCGCCAAGACCTTTCGCAGCCAGAGACACCCACTTGGCCATCGGCCGCGCAAGCTCGGTCTTTTTATTGTACTTTAAATCGCGCACCGCCTCCGCAACATTGCCATCGTAGAAAAACGCACTGCGCATCGCCTCGAACCAGCGCTTTTCCGTAAGACATTCGCCGCAGCTACCCGGCGTTTCTATCGCTCCGGCAAAAGGCCTGCCGCATTTTACGCAGTGCGCAGCATCGGATATCTTCCTGATACTATCGAGACAGGCATTGCAAAGCCAGCTGTCCGAAGCTGTCTTGCCGCAAAAGCGGCAGAGGTTCGGGAAAAACACGTCCAGAAAAGGCAGCGCAAAAGTTTTCGCCCTTTTTCCAAGCTCCGTTGCCGTTATCATGCCAGGCCCCCTTTGGGCGCTGCAGGCAGCTTGACCGTGAACACCGAACCCTTGCCAGGCTTGCTATCTACGAAGATATTGCCGCCGTGCTCCCTGACTATGCCCCTGCTAACGCTAAGGCCAAGGCCGGTGCCTACCCCAGGCTCTTTTGTCGTAAAGAACGGCTCGAAAAGCCTTGCCACCGTTCTCTCATCCATTCCCGTGCCCGTATCGCTGACACTTAATATGACATGACGTGAGTCAGGGCCGTCCTCGCACTCCGTTGCAAGCACAATCTCTCCGCCGCCAGGCATGGCGTCCCGCGCGTTGGCAACGAGATTTACGATTACCTGCTCGAGCCTGGTAGAATCGCCGATAACAGGCGGCAGCGTTCCTTTTTCAAACCTGACCTCTACACCGCTTTTCTTTAGTATCTCGCCAACGACTATGAACGCATCGTCGATAACGGCATTTAAGTCCACCTGTTTGTACACGGGATTATCCTGACGCATGAACACGCGAAGATGCCCGACTACATTTTCCATCTTTCTTGCCGCAGAGTCTATTACTTTTAATTTTTCGAACACATCGGCGTCCATGCCTTCCTTTTTAAGAAGGTGCTGGGTAAGCCCGCTTACCACCGTAAGCGGCTGCCTTAGCTCGTGCGCGAGCACGGCAGACATCTCGCCAAGGGCCCTAAGCTTCGAGACCTGCGTCAGATGGTCCTGTGCCTGCTTGAGTTCGTTGTACGCGGCCTTCAAGTCCTTTTCTCCGTCATCGAGGATCTTTACCATGCCAACAAGGCTGTCGACCACTTCCTCGTGCCTGCGCTCTCTTTGCTCAAGCTCCCTTTTTACCGCGCGCACCTCGCTACGTAACTCTTCGACCTTGCCCGTCTCCGTAAACACAATGACAAAACCGTCCCTTATGGTATCGAGTTTCATGGCAGCGGCCCGGATGCGTTTTTTTACTCCGCCGATTCTGGCTTCAACGGTCATCGGGGAAGAACCAAGCACATCCATATCAACATCGCCCAAGACCTGCGCTATGTTTGGCCCCTTGGCCCCGGCATAAACGAGACCAAATGTATCCAGAAACGTCTTGCCTGCATACAGAATGTTCCCCTTCGAATCAACGGCACAGACAAAAAAATCGCTCACAGACAAGGCCTTGCTTACTATCTCCACCTCTGCCTCCACGAGACCAACGGCCCTGCCAAGCATCGATACAAGCCCATCGTCTTTTCCGTGCTTTTTTGCCACTCCCGACATTTCAAGCCTGCTCCACTTCAATTCCAGCAAACTGCTTCTTTTAACGACCGCCGCTGCCCCGACAAACAACGTATCCAATATAGCCACTATCTTCTTCCAGAAAATAACGGAAAATACGATACCGACCGCCAGGCCTACCAGGACAGAAAACCCAAAACTGACATATTGCGCCTGCTCCAGTATCTTTTCAGGCTCGACGGCGCCAAGTATATTCGAACTATCCACATCCTCGACATAAAAAAGAAAAACAACCCTGGCGCCAAGGGCAATCAGCACAACGCCAAGCATTGCCGCCAGAATCGAAAGCGAAAGTTTTTTTCTTACATCCAAGAATTCTTTATGCATTTATATTTACGTCTCTTCCCGAAAATCGTCCTTAACGCCCCGCTCTCGAAGCGTTTGGCTGCCGAATGTTCCGGCCTCCTGTTTATGCATTTCCCTTTTTACGGCAAGTATGGCCAGGTCCTCGAGATTCTTTATTGCCGCCTTCAGTTTTTGCTCGCTTTCCTCGGCCCTGACCCTTGCCTCTACGGCCTCGTCCATAAGACGCTTTTTTTCGCTCACATCTCTGGCAACAAGCAGCGCAGACTCGATTTTTCCGCCCGATGCAAGCGGCACTGCGGTTATATCCCATATACCGTCTTTGCTGCCGCCAAACTCCCTTGGTTCCTGCGGCCTTCCGTCGAACACAGCGGCCAGGAACGCTTTATAATCCAAGTCCGCTGACTTATCCATGAAATCGCCAAAGCGCGCGCCAAGGAGCCCGCTGCCGCTTTTCTTTAAAAGCCTCATCGCCCCGTGGTTCGCGTACTTTATCCTGCCGGCCCGGTCAAGTTCTACAACGCAGTCGGGCAATGACTCGAGTATCTCAATATAATGCGCTATGGAGTCCTTCAGCATAGCAACTGCCGCGTTATAATATGCCGCGATATCGGCCAACTCGACAGTTCCTTTTTCGTCAAGTTGATAATTATAATTACCTTTGGCAAGGCACTCCATGCCAAGAACCGTGTTTTCAAGCGGCTCGACAACGATTCTACGATTAATAAGATACATTATCAAAAAACACACAACGAAGAATACGGCAAAGGCCGCTGTCATGGTCTTCATTCGCATGACATTTGCCGCATAATGCGCGGACATAAGCCGCACATTATCGTCTATCTGGTTTATCAGGCCCGGAATCAATACATCGAGGATCTCCGTCCGCTTACTTCTGCTGACTTTCTTATCTTTAAACTCCTTTAATGCGGTCTTTACGTTCCCCCAGCCCGCCTCAGTTGCATTAAGGCTTTTTATTATTTCCTCATTCTCGGCAAAACCCGATGTTCCATACCTGGCATCTCCGTGCTTGAGGCCATAGAGAACGCTGTCTACCTGCCCGATGTTTTCATCCAGCGCATGGGAAATTCTATCAAATTCAGCCTCCGAAGCATTCACAGACCTTAAAACAAGATTCTGTATAGACACTACGAAAAACCTCTGACGCCCCACAAGGTTTATTTCCCCATGGCTGCCGTGGAGCGTATTAACCGTATTGACCATTAACGCAAAAAATATAATGGCAATAAGCAACAACACTCCTATGAATGATTTTGCCAGATTGGCGGATTTCATAGGCCCTATAAAATCAATTTTTATGTATAAATCGGTTTGGTTTTTAAGGAAACGTTTAGCTGCGCTACTTACTGTATAATTATACCAAATATTATTATTATATCAAGCCGTAATTCCGGCTCAGGTATATCAATTAACGTTCCTGCGTAAGCTCATAAAAAACTTTCATTTAAATTGCCGCTATGTTATCCTTTTATTCTTAAAGTATAGCGTAAAACTTACGCGCCAAATCGGACAACCATGGTTTTCGACAGCATAAAAGCAGGACTCTTAAAAACCCGTAACGCGATAGTCGGCGGAATATCCTCGGCCCTTGGCATGGCGCCGACAGCAGAGACACTTGAGAAGCTCGAGGAATCGCTTCTTACCGCAGACATAGGGGTCGAAACTTCCACGGAAATAATCGAAGCAATCAAGACGGGCAGCGGCAAAGAGCCGGACGCCCTTGCCGGAGTAATCCGCTCGAAGATTTTCGACATAATGAGGACGGTTGAGGCGCCGCTCTCCGTGGCCCCCCAGACTCCTTTTGTAATAATGGTGCTCGGCGTAAACGGGGTTGGCAAGACAACCACCATCGGAAAGCTTGCAACGTATTTTTCCGCCAAAGGTAAAAACGTGCTCATTGGCGCTGGCGACACCTTTCGCGCAGCGGCCATAGAACAACTAGACGTCTGGTGCAAACGTGCGAACTGCCAGGTCGTAAAGCACTCGCACGGCGCAGACCCTGCGGCGGTTGCCTACGACACCATACGCTCGGCAATATCCAAAAAGGCCGATGTCGTAATCCTCGACACAGCCGGAAGGCTGCATACGAAAACCAACCTCATGGAAGAACTAAAAAAAATAAAGCGCGTCATGGAAAAGGAACTCCCCGGCGCGCCACACGAAAGGCTTCTCGTGCTCGACGCCTCGACCGGCCAGAACGCCCTTAACCAGGCGCGCCTCTTTAACGAGGCCGTCGGGGTGACCGGCATAATAGTGACAAAACTCGACGGCACGGCAAAGGGCGGCATAATCGTGCCAATGGCCAGGGAGCTGAAAATTCCCATCCGTTTCATCGGGGTTGGAGAGAGCGCCGAAGACTTAAAGGAATTCAACGCAAAGGATTTCGCTGACGCCATAGTGTAGCGGGCACATTACAGCAAACCGCCTAACCAAGAGAGAGCTCATGGATAAGAACACCGAAATATTCTACGCAATCTCCAAAAAACGCAAAAGCATCCGCGCGTTCAAACCCGACAGCATAAGCGACGAAATAACCTCGCGCCTTCTTGAAGAACTTAGAAACTCGGAAAGCGCGGCAAACCGGCAGCCCTGGCACTTTATCGTGCTAAAAGGCGAGGACAAGAAACGCTTTGACCACGTGTTTACAAAAGACGGCTTTAAGACAGCGCCGCTTTGCATCGTTGGCTGCGCAGAGCCAAAGCAGGCCTGGGTAAGGAAATCCGACAACGCCAACTACGCGGAAATCGACGTGACCATAGCACTTACGAGAATGATAAGCGCCGCAACTGCAGAAGGCATCGGAAGCTGCTGGATAGCGGCATTCGACCCGATTGAAGTAAGAAAAACCCTTTCTTTACCCGACGCCGTAGTACCCGTCGGCATCATAGCCCTTGGATACCCCGAGACCGAACTCAAAGTGGAAGAAAAACCGCGCAAACCTCTAAAGGAGATACTCCACCATGGGAAATGGCAAGGATAACAAGAACGGCGACTACGTACTGCTAAGGCCCGACCGAAGGCGCGACACGCGTAAGCCGATACTCGTGCTTCGCGTAACAGAGGCACGCTCTAACGTCTTCTTTGGTTACGCAAAAAACATCAGCAGAGGCGGGCTCTTTATTTCGACCGTAAACCCAAGAAAGGTCGGTGAAGAATTCAAGATAGCCTTCGATTCCCCTGTGGACGGCAAGCAAATAATCTGCAACAGTGCGGTCGCATGGATAAGGAACTATTCACCGGAGACAAAGCTCGAGGCAGGCATGGGCATGAGGTTCCTTGATCTAAACGAAGAGGAAAGAAAAACAATCGATGAATGGGTAAAGCTCAAGCCGAAAAAAAGATAAGCCCTAGTTTTTGACTGTCCATACAGTGCCCGAGGCTGTATCCTCGAGCATAATGCCCTTTTCCTTCAACTCGGCGCGTATCGCGTCTGCCCGCTTAAAGTCCTTGTTCTTTTTCGCCTCAAGCCTTTCGTTTATAAGACGCTCTATCTCTTCCTTTGGAAGAGCTGCCATGGCCTTTAACTCGCCAAAGTAAGCAGCCGGGGTTTTGTCGAAGGTGCCAAGTATCTTCCCTGCCTCCTTTATTATGCCGAGCGAAGCGGCAATTGCCATTACGTCTTTTTTACCGGAATCAAGCGCTCTATTTATATCAGCGATTTCCTTAAACACCTCGCCCACAACTGCAGCGGTGTTAAAATCGTCGTCCATGGCCCCGGTTATCGCGCTTATATTCTTTTTGTCCGGGATATTCTTCACTGCCTCCGGGCACTCTGTCTCGACGCGCTCGAGCGTTTTATAGAACCTCGAGGCCTTTGCCTCGGCCTCAACAAGCGAATCTGCCGAGTACTCTATCGGAGAGCGGTAGTGGCTGGAGAGAAGAAAGAGCCTGACACTTTCAGCGGTATTTCTCTTTAGCACTTCCTTTATGGTAAGAATATTACCAAGCGACTTGCTCATCTTCTCTGACTCGATATTCACAAACCCATTATGCATCCAGTATCTGGCAAATGTCTTGCCGATTGCGGCCTCGCTCTGCGCGACCTCGTTTTCGTGGTGCGGGAACACAAGGTCCTTACCGCCGCCGTGGATGTCTATTGTTTCGCCAAGGTGCTCAAGGCACATGGCAGAGCACTCTATGTGCCACCCCGGACGGCCTTCGCCCCACGGGCTCTTCCACTTCGGTTCATTTGGCTTCGATGCCTTCCAGAGCGCAAAATCGAGCGGGTCGTTCTTGCGCTCGTTAACGTCTACTCTCGCGCCTGCCTCGAGGTCCTCGATGTTCTTACCCGAAAGTTTTCCGTACTCCTTGAACTTTCTTACCGAATAATAAACATCGCCGTCCATCACGTAGGCAAAGCCCTTTTCAACAAGCCGCTCTATGACCTCGATGATTTTCTCTATTGTCTCGGTTGCCTTGGGCCTGATGCTTGGAAGCTCCACGCCAAGAGATGCCATGTCCTCGTCGTAGGCCTTTATGAACTCGGCGGCGACATCCTCGGATGTCCTGCCCTCTTTATTGGCACGGTTTATTATCTTGTCGTCGATGTCAGTATAATTCTTTGCGAACTTTACTTCATAGCCGGCATACTTTAGATACCTGTACACGGCATCGAAGCTCACAGCGCTTCTTGCGTGTCCAATGTGGCTTAGGTCGTATACGGTAGGGCCGCAGACATACATGAGCACGCGGTTGCCCGAGACCTTGAACTCTTCTTTTGCGCCTGTCTTTGTGTTGAAAATTTTAAGCATCTATCTGCCGCTATCCCTTCTTAAGCATTATCAACGAGCAAAACAACTGCATAGGCCTTTATGCCAAGCTTCGAGCCCGTAAACCCGAGGCCTTCCTCTGTCTTGCCCTTTACGTTCACCATCTCCGCGCTGCAGCCAACCGCCTTTGCAATTGTCTCGCGTATCCTGTCAATGTAAGGCAAAAGCTTCGGCTCCTCGCATACGACGGTGGAATCGATATTATGTACCTTAAGCTTCTTTTTCTTTATCTCGGCTATGGTCTTTTCAAGAAGCACGAGGCTGGATATGTCTTTATACGTGTTGTCGGTTGGAGGAAAATGGCGGCCTATGTCGCCAAGCCCGGCAGCCCCGAGTATCGCGTCGATTACCGCATGAAGAAGAACATCGGCATCGGAATGCCCGTCAGGGCCATAGGCGCACTCTATCCTCACGCCTCCGAGCACAAACGGCCTGCCTTCCTTATATCTATGTACGTCGTAACCGAATCCTATGCGCATAGATTCTCCAAGGTCTTAAAGATACAGTATCAGGGCGCGCTCTTCAAGGGTTTTCTCTTAGCTTTTCCCTGCCCTTCAAAAGCTCTTTGGCAACGAATTTTTTGGCCTCCATGAGCTCTTCGACAACGGTTATGTCAACGGGTGTTGTGCCATTCAAAAGCCCTTCGGCAACGGCTATGTCGACTGGCGTTGTGACCTTGATGTTCTCCGGCAGCCCCTCGACAACCGTTACGGCAATGCTTAGCCGCTCGACAAGCGAGCTTTCGTCCGTGCCGATGTAATTGTCTTTTAGGGCCGCGTCAAATGCCTTTTTTAAAACATCTACGGCAAAGCCCTGCGGCGTTTGCACGGAAATGAGCTTATCTCTATCTATGGTAGCCTTCACCCGGCCATCTGATACTTCCTTTATCGTGTCCTTCGGTTTTATGCCCGGAATGGCTGCCTTGTGTTTTATCACCGCTGCTATCACCTCGTCTATAAGCTTTACAGTAACAAGCGGCCTTGCAGCGTCGTGCACAAGGACAATATCAAAGGAATCCTTTATAACCTCGAAGCCATTTCTTACCGAATCTTGCCGCTCCTTGCCGCCCTCGACCACCTTCAAAACTTTTTTAAAGCCAAACTTCGTAATGACTTCTTCCACGCACATCTCAACGTCTCCGGGAGGAACAACGACCACGACTGCGTCGACAAACGACGAGTCCTCGAATGGTCTAAGCGTGTGCGCGAGCATTGGACGCCCGTTAAGCTCAAGAAACGCCTTTTTCCTGGAACCGAGCCGTTTACCAAACCCTGCAGACGGAATTACGGCAGCGGCCCTTGGCCTTTGTGAGTTCATTTTCCCAATCATATCCATATAAGATTTATACGGCAAAACCTGACAAAAAACAAGCTGCCCGGCATCTTACGCCGCCGGGCAGCTTTCCATTCCCAGAAACTTTTATAAAACCCTCTCAGGCCCTTTTGACCTTGAATATGATATCGAGCTCCTTCTCAACGTTCTCTTCCTTCTTCTTCTTTGCAACCGATATTTCCTTTACAAGAAGGTTTCTCGCGGTATCGAGCATCTTTCTCTCGCCAAAGGAAAGCTCCTTGCCGTTCTTAAGATTGCTTAAATCCCTTAGAACGCTCGCCACTTCCATAGCGCATCCGGTCTTTAGCTTCTCGGTATAATCTCTATACCTTCTGTTCCACGTCTGGCCGTCTTGAGAAGCCGACTTCTTCTGCTTAAGCACAGAGTAGACCTTCGGGACCATACTCTTCTTCATTACTTTTCTAAGTCCCACGTTATCGGCATTGGTGGTCGGCACCATGATGGTCGCATCAGAGCCGAGAACCTTAAGCACATAGAACGACGAGTCCTTACCGAGTATCTTTCGTTTCTCTATCCCCTCAACAACAGCCACCCCGTGCGCCGGATATACCATTAATTCTCCGGCCTTAAACGTATCGATACTCACTTTCGCCATAATTTTAGGACCTCTCTTGGTATTTAGGTATTTATAGGCAAACGACGAGCTAATAGACTATATCATGAATATTGCTGTTGGTCAAGGATTTTTAATGTACACTTAATCTAAGTGATACTTTTAAAGCACAAAACCCCGGCAGAAATTCTGCCGGGGTTTTGCAAAATATACCTTTATTATCGGTATGTTAGCAGTCGAAATACAGGAGGAACTCGTGCGGTGTAGGCCTTAATCTGACCTCTTTAAGCTCCTTTTCGGTCTTGTACTCTATCCAGGTATCTATGACGTCCTGGGTAAAGACATCACCCTTCAAAAGGAACTCATGGTCATCCTTCAGGGCATTTAGCGCCTCGTCAAGGGAGCCTGCTGCCGACGGTATCTTCTTAAGCTCCTCAGGGGAGAGCCCGTAGATGTTCTTATCGAGCGCCTCACCCGGATCTATCTTGTTCTTAATGCCGTCAAGACCAGCCATGAGCATGGCGCTCATCGCAAGGTATCCGTTGCAGGCCGGGTCAGGGAACCTTACTTCGATCCTCTTTGCCTTTGGAGAAGGCGAATACATCGGTATCCTTATGGAGGCCGAACGGTTGCGGCTCGAGTACGCGAGGTTTATCGGCGCCTCGTAGCCTGGAACGAGCCTCTTATAGGAATTGGTCGTCGGGTTGCAGATGGCATTAAGGGCCTTAGCGTGCTTAAGGATACCGCCGATATAATACATGGCGAGCTCGCTCATGCCGCCGTACTTATTGCCGGCGAAAAGGGGCTTACCGCCCTTCCATATGGACTGGTGAACGTGCATGCCGCTGCCATTGTCACCGTAAAGGGGCTTTGGCATGAAGGTAACGGTCTTGTTCCACCTTCTTGCGACGTTCTTTATTATGTACTTGAACCACTGAAGCTTATCGCCCATGTTAAGGAGCGAATCGAAACGCATATCAATCTCCGCCTGCCCTGCTGTTGCGACCTCGTGATGCTGCCTCTCGACCTTTATCCCGACCTGCTCCATGATAAGGCACATCTCGTTACGAAGATCGTTTTGCGTGTCAGTCGGCGCAACCGGGAAGTACCCTTCCTTATGACGGGTCTTATAGCCGAGGTTCGGGCACTCTTCTCTTCCGGTGTTCCACACAGCCTCTTCCGAATCTATATAGAAGAAACCCTGGTGCGGGGTGCTGCTATAGCGGATATCGTCGAATATGAAGAACTCGGGCTCAGGGCCGAAGTACGCGACATCGCCTATGCCCGTGCTCTTGAGATATGCCTCTGCCTTGATCGCGATGTTCCTCGGGTCCCTTGAATACGCCTCCTTGGTTATCGGGTCAACGACATTGCATATGAGACTAAGTGTCGGCACCTCGGAGAAAGGCTCCATGACCGCTGTCCTTGCGTCCGGGATTACGAGCATGTCGCTTGCATGAATAGGCTGCCAGCCTCTTATGCTGGAGCCGTCAAAACCGAGCCCCTCTTCAAACACGTCTTCGGTCAACTCGTCTATCGGGCATACGAAGTGCTGCCATATGCCGATAAAGTCGAGGAATTTAAAATCCACCATCCGTGCCTTGTTGTCCTGCGCAAATTTTAGTGCGTCTTTCGGTTTCATCTTCTTATTGCTCCTTCTCTTGTTTTTTGAAAATCCCTGCTGTTTTATAAAAACCTAAACCGCGTCCTCGCCCTTTTCGCCGGTCCTTATCCTAACCACCTCATCAACGGGCAGCACAAAGACCTTACCGTCGCCGATCCTGCCGGTCTTTGCCGCGTTCACTATCGTATCAACGACCTTTGCGACCACATCGTCCTTAACAACGATTTCCATCTTTATCTTCGGCAGAAAATCCACCACGTACTCGGCGCCGCGGTAAAGCTCGGTGTGCCCCTTCTGGCGGCCAAACCCCTTAACCTCGCTAACGGTAATGCCCTGTATGCCGATTTCGCTAAGCGCTTCCTTTACCTCGTCGAGCTTAAAAGGTTTTATAATTGCCTCGATCTTCTTCATAAGGAACCTCCATAAAAACCGTCCGTAACTTCTATATTATATTGCAAGCACCGTGCCTAAATCTAACAGCTTGATTTTATTGGATTTTATCCCGACAAGCCCGCAGCGCCTGCCTAAAAAATAGGCATTATTCGGGATATCTGTGTCAAATTTAATCAGGGTTGTTGATTAATGGTGCATACTTCTGCTAATCTTTTTATATGTCCATGCGCATTATGATAGACGGATACAACCTTATAGCGACGATGTTCCCGGACGCTCTCTCCGGCGACCTCGAGGCAAAGAGAGAACAGCTCTCAGCCTCGCTCTCTGCCTACAAAAAGCTTCGCGGCGTAAAGATAACCATCGTGTTCGACGCCCAGGGAAGCGGCAGGCTTACGGAAGGAAGCTTTAACATAAAAGGCGTGTCGACCGTATTTACCGCCAAAGAAACGGCAGACGACTATCTTAAAAAAGCCAGCGTGGAATTCGGAGGCGGCCTGACGATAATAACATCGGACAACGACGTTGCCGGCTTTGCGGAAAAAAATGGAGCTGTGGCAATATCTTCGGAAGAGTTCGCACGGATACTGGAAAACGCCCTTTACTACGAAATAAAGGGCGTAACCGAAGAGGATGAGGAAGATAGTTGCGGAAATAAAAAAGGCCCGTCAAAGAGGCCTTCCAAAAAAGACCGGGCGCATAGCGCCCGCCTGAAAAAACTCTGACAAAAGACTATCTTACTTATCGGGCCCTATAGTCTGAAGTTTCAACGGTGCTGCTGCTTTTTCTATCTCGGCTGCCGGCAAACGCTCGCCCTTTTGTACTCTATCTCCGAGCGTACTATAATACTTCACCTTTTCCGGCAACTCTTTTATCACATACAACAATGCAAGACATCTATACGCCCAGGGGTCTTTCGTATCATTTAACAATACCGCTGTTTTAAAATCGATTTCCGCCTTTTCCATATCCCCTTTTTTATTTCTTCTTTGAAAAGCATTGCCTCGCATAACATAGTGATTCCATGCTTTAGGGTTCGCCTTTATGCCTTCATTGTAGTCTATGATTGCTTCATCAAGCCTGTTTATACGGAAAAAATAATACCCCCGCTTAATACGGCTAAGGACTATCGCATCGGCATTTCCTTTGCCGACGTAGGAAAGCTCATGTGTCCAAAATGAGTAATCGTCTCTCCAAATATTTATCTGGGACGAAGTCTTCATGGTAAGCAAAATCACGATAGCAGCCGCAATGGCTATCGCCCCGGCCTTTACAACGCGCATTTCTCTGTAACCGTAAAACGCCGCGAGCGCCGCGCCCACAAGCAGAAATAACGACAAGGATGGCAGATACATATACCTATCGGCCGCCACCTGCCCGCCGACCTGAACAATACCGATAACAGGCAACAGCGTTATAACGTAAAAAGCCCACGCGGCGAGAAAATATGGCCGCTTTTTACAATACATAACACCAATCGCAGTTATAAACCCAAAAAAGGATATTGCCAACAAGGTTTTTCCTGACCACAGAGATATATCTACGCTGTGCGGATAAAACGGCATAAGAACGTTCGGAAAAACGGTTTTTTCAAGGTAAAACACATAGGTCTGAAACATATGCGCCGCCCTGACAGACATCGGTTTGACCTCTAACGGCGCTATTGCACTCTTTTGGGCCATTATGGTCGTAAGCGACACGGCAAGACTTAGCATTATAAACGGCACTTTGTTTACCGCTTCACTTATAAGATTCTTGAAACTATTTAGCCTCCCTAACGGATAGAAATCCAGTATAAGCAAAGTCACCGGTATGGAAACCGCCATCGGCTTGCTCATCATAGACAACACACAAAAAAACAGAGAATACGCATAAGCCCCGCCCCTGCTTGCCGATTCACCCGTTTTATAGCGAATATAAAACAACAGACAAAGAACATAAAACACCGCACAAAGCACATCCTTGCGCTCCGATACCCAGGCAACACTTTCCACATGCAACGGGTGTATGCCAAACAACATCGCGCAAACAAATGCGGCAAAAAATAGCCTGAACCTATCTGTCTCTTTGTTCAACACAACGGATAACAGCTTATACCCGAACCAGAACACAAGCCCTGTGGCAATGGCATGCAAAGCTATATTCGTAAGATGATAGCCCATGGGATCCAAACCCCAGATCATATAATCGAACTTATATGACAAATTAGTAAGCGGGTGCCAATTACCGGGATGCATAGAGGTAAATGCGGCGAAAATAAAATCCCACCCGTTTTGGGAAAGTAGTGGATTGTTTAAGACATAATCATTGTCGTCCCAGTCTACAAAACCAAAGGTGATGGCTTTCAAATATACAACAAAGGTAAACAATCCGATTGCCAGCGATATTGCCGGAACAAACCATTTTTTAGCAGCACTGTCGGAATTACCTGATTTTTCAAATATACTATTATTTTTCATTTTTCAAACTGCTCCAACACAACGATTTTTTTAACTTGCCGGTTTACTTACTACTTCTTGCGACCTTAACCGGATATGCCGCTTTTTCGATATCTTCAAAAGCAAGTTTCTCACCCTTCCTGATTTTTTCCCCAAGAGATCTATAATAATCCGCTTTTTTCAGCATCCCCGAAGCCGTATATAACTTCCCGAGCTTAAAAAAAGCATCAAAATGCACGCCCCTGTCAAGCGCCAGCATCGTCTTGTAATCTACAGCAGCCTTTTCGAAATCACCTTTGGCCACATAAGCATCGCCTCTCAACATATAATCTCCCGGAATTAATGCCGTCGGGCTCAAACCTGCATCGTAGGCCGCAATTGCCGCTTCATATTGCCCTCGCAAATAAAAATAACCTCCGATTTTTATAAGCGCAAGCTGCTTCATGTCCGCCGCTACAGCGAATTTATACTGGTGCATCCACATTGCACCGTCATCGCGCCATACCTCTATCTGCGCCGACGCCTGCACGCTCAAAAGAACCGTAATAAAAACAGCACCGACTACGGCAGATATTTTGACTATCATTTTGCGCCCGCCGCCAAGCAATACTCCAAGCACGCCTCCGGCAAGCAAAAACAAACCAATCGACGGAATATACATGTACCTGTCCGCTGCTATCTGCCCCCCGACCTGCACCAATCCTATCACCGGCAAAAGCGTCAAAACATAGTACGCCCACGCGGCACCGATATACGGTCTTTTTTTCATCCACAAAACACACGCTGCGGTTACGGCCAGGAGCACAAGAAAAGACACTACCGTTTCCGACGAAAAGTACTTGAACTCCGCAGTTTGCTGATAAAACGGAAGGAGCGGCTCGGGATAAAACAACTTCTTGAGATAAAAAACCCAGCTTTGTATCGCATTGGCAATGCGCGTCTCGCCGGTCTTGTATTCAAGCGGCACAATGGCGGTACTTTGCGCCAAAACGGTTATAACCGACATAATCGCGCTAAGCGCGAGAAATGGGGCCTTTCTCACGGTTTCTCTGACCAGGCTCTTAAACGTATCGATTGTTCTGAGCGGATAAAAATCCAAAATCAACAAAACCACCGGCAGCGTCACGGCCATGGCCTTGCTCATAAGAGCCAGCGTAAATGCGCTCAATGACAAGGCATAAAACCACGCGGCGCGGTTCCCCTGCGCTCCTTTGTGCTCAAGATAGAATATAACGCTTAAAACAAAGAATATCGCCGAAAGTTGATCCTTTCGTTCGGATATCCAAGCAACGCTCTCTACATGCTGAGGATGAACGCCAAACAGCACTGCGCAAAAAACCGCTCCAACAAGCCTTCTACCGTCGTTCTCGGCACCTGAAAATACTATGCCCAAAACCTTATACCCGCAAATCAACACCAGCATGGTTGCCAGTGAGTGCAGCATAATATTCGTTAGGTGATACCCCATGGGGTCCAGGCCCCATATTGCATAATCGAACTTATAAGACAGCATCGTAAGCGGATGCCAGTTATCCATATAAAACCGCGTAAACACGGTTTGCGTGAATTCCCACCAATCTTTTTTCAGCAAAGAATTACGGACAACATAGAAATTGTCGTCCCAATTCACAAAATCGAAGGTAATTGCCTTTAGATACAGCATGAACGTAAAAAGCCCTACGGCAAATGCCGCACCCGACACAACGTACTTTCTCGTGTCGTACCCGTTTTTATTGTTTTCATAAATTCCAAACATTGGCTTATCTATCTTTTTAATTTTTTAGCCACACACTTCCATAAACATCAGCGCCGCCACTGCAACTGCGCCAGGTTTGTACCTCTTCGTACTCCAATCTCCACGCGTGCTACACGCTTAATCAAACCGCCATACGACCGGCCGTTACTTCGTTCGTTTAGCCTATCATGGGAAAATCATACGCTCGGGGGAACAGCCGCCGGATCACCAGACGCTTTTTTGTAAATAACAGCGGCCTTTTTATCGTTAAGCTTCGAACCAACAACGCTTAAATTGCAATACGGTTCCTTGTACTTCGTGACGAGCTATGGTGCCTTCTTAAAACCACCGCGCACATCGACATGACATACGATTTATACCCAAAAACTCACAGCCCCTCGCCTTTGGACGCTGCCTTCACTTCTATCTGCACCGGACTTACCGACACCCAGAACTCCTTATCAGAAAGAACCTCGCCTCGTGAAAGACGCATATTAAGACTCTCGTAATATCGCGCCTTTTTGTCATTACCTGCGCCTCGAAATAACAATGCAAGATATTCATACCCGAATGCAGCCCAGGCCTTGTTAAGCGCTACGGCTACCTTATAATCCAAAATAGCCTTGTCAATTTCACCCTTTTTTTCGTATACAGGGGCTCTGACAGCATATAATATCCAGTTCTCCGGATTGGCATTTATCGCCATCGTCAGATCGGCAATCGCTTCATCGACCCTTCCTATGGAAAACAAATGCATGGCACGTTTCGCAAGCGGCAAAGGGAACACTTTGCCATCGAAATGCTCTATCTGGTGTGTCCAAAGCGTATAAGAATCCTTCCATATCGATATCTGAAAAGATGTTTTAATCGTCATAAGAACCAATAGAGCCGCTACTGTGACCGCGATACCGGCTTTCACCGGTTTTGCATGAGGCAATAAGAACAATAGCGCTGCCATACCGGCGCCTGCAATCAAAAACAGACCTATGGATGGTATGTACATATACCTGTCGGCAGCGGCCTGCCCTCCGACCTGCAATATGCCTATTACAGGAAGAAGCGTCAAAACATAACTTGCCCAGACGGCAGCTACGTACGGTCGGCGGCGCAACCAGACGATACTGATGGCCGTTATGCCCAGAGCGACTACAGCCGAAACAATAACAGATACGGAAAAAAACGAAATATTTGGCGTGGGAGCATAATACGGCAACAAGACATCCGGAATAAGAGCTTTCCTGAGATAAAAAACATAGGCAGACAACGCATGCGCCAAACGCATGGACAACGGCTTGGATTCCAGGGTCAGCATCCCGTGTTTTTGTATCAATATGGTAACAACAGAAACTGCCGCACTAAAAACAAAGAACGGGATCTTATTTATGATTTCGGCGACCAATGTTTTTAACGACGAAATTCTCATCAATGGATAAAAATCAAGGATAAGAAGAACAACGGGTAGCGTTACGGCCATTGGCTTACTTAACAACGCAAGAACAAAAGCGAAAAGGGAAAGCACATAAAAAGTCTTTTTTCTCACCTCATCGACATGACGATACCTAAGATATAAAACCATGCTCGCCACAAAAAATAATGCCGAGAGAATATCCTTACGCTCGGATACCCACGCCACACTTTCAACATGTAGCGGATGTACTCCAAAAAGAATGGCCGCTATCGATGCGGCCGCTATCACGGCCCTCCGTCTATTATCTCCTTTGAAAACAACAAGAAAAATCCTGTAACCGAAGACAAACACCAAGCCCGTGGCAACCGTATGCAGTATCACATTGGTCAAATGATACCCCATGGGATCGTCACCCCAAAAAATGTAATCGATCTTATACGACATCATCGTCAACGGATGCCAGTTACTGGCAAAGGTATAAATAAAAACATCGTTTAGGAAATTCCATCCGGTTTTCTCAAACAGGACATTCCCGAGAATATACTGATTATCGTCCCAGTTGACAAAACCAAAGGTAATGGCCTTGAGGTAAACAATGAAGGTAACAAACGCGCAAAGCAGGCAAGCTACATACGCCGCCGACCTCGCATCGAGCATTCTTCCTACGATTCCTGTGCGCGCCGTGTCGACGCTTTTTCCCATTAAATTATCATTTTGCATTTTCATCCAAGCAGCAAGAAGTTCCATCGTTTGACTAAACCATGTTATTATGACATAATTCGAAGACTAAATACATGCTAAAACTCCAATGCTCCGTGAACAAAAAATAGCCGTTGTGCTTCCGGCATACAAGGCCGAAAAAACCCTCGAGGCAACGTACAGGGAAATCCCTCTCGACATCGTCGACGAGGTAATCCTCGTCGATGACGGCAGCGCGGACAAAACCGTGGCTGTCGCAAAAACTCTCGGCATAAGGCACGTCATTGTCCATGAAAAAAACATGGGCTACGGCGCAAACCAGAAAACCTGCTACAAGGCCGCCCTTTCCCTCGGCGCCGACATAGTGGTCATGGTGCACCCGGACTACCAGTACACGCCAAAACTCATCACCGCAATGGCCGCCATGATAGTGTCCGGACACTACGACGTGGTGCTGGGATCTAGGATTCTCGGCAAAAGCGCCATCAAAGGCGGCATGCCGGTCTACAAGTACATCGCCAACCGGTTTCTTACGTTTACAGAGAACCTGCTGCTTGGACTGAAACTGTCGGAATACCACACCGGGTACAGGGCTTTTTCAAAGGACGTACTCCTTAAACTCCCGCTCACCGAGAATTCGAACGATTTCGTCTTCGACAACGAAATGCTGGCGCAGGCGGCCTTTTTCAACTTTCGCATCGGCGAGATAAGCTGCCCCACAAAATACTTCGACGAGGCATCGTCCATAAGTTTTTCAAGAAGCGTTATCTACGGCCTCGGCGTACTTTCGACATCCTTCAAGTTCTTTTTAAACCGCATCGGCGTAAAGCAATTCCCTATCTTTTCCGAAAACGGCCGCAGACTTTTATCTTAGCCGCCGGTGTTTTAGTTTGCCGCCTTGCCCGGCCTCTGCTACAATCGTTAAATGACGCCGCTCCTTCTCTCTAAAATAATCGAAGAACTATGGCCACAACTCGACGGCTCACTTGTAAGTTCCGTGCACCAGCCCGACGACAAGACCGTGCTGCTAAGGCTCATGACGCGGCGCGGCCAGAGGACGCTACTTGTATCCACGCATCCTCTTTTTTCGCGCCTTAATCTATTTACGGAAAAGCGCGAGAACCCGGCAACCCCGCCGCGCTTTTGCGCGCTTCTTAGGAGCAGGATAGAAGGACTAAGAATCACGGAAATACGCCAAAAACCAGACGAACGCATAGCCAAAATCGCTCTCGGCGACAATGCCTTCACGCTCGTAATGGAGCTTACCGGGAAATCCTCGAACATCATTTTACTCGACAATAAAGGGGTTATTGTCGATGCGCTAAGAATCTTCGCGCCGGAGACGTCGGTGCGAGCTGTAATGCCAGGAATAACTCTTGCCGCTCTTCCCAAACAAGAGATATTAAAAGAGTCCGCACCGAAAATCGAACCAGCGGACAACGAAACATGGAACGAAGCAGTTGAAAAATATTTTTCCGCAGCCGAGGAAAAGGAGAGATTTTTAACGCTCAAAAAAAAGCTTCTTGGCGCGATATCGGGCGCGGCAAAGCACGCAAAGCGAAAGCTCGAAAACAGGCTTAACGACAAAACTGCCGCCAACAAAGACCTGCTATCCTCCAAAACAGGCGACATAATATCGGCCAACCTTCATAAACTCAAAAAAGGCATGCACGAGGCTTTGCTTGCCGATATATATTCGGATACTAATAACGAAGTCTTGGTAAAGCTCGACCCGACGCTCTCTGCCTCGGAAAACGCGGCCAAATACTATAAACGCGCCAAAAAAGCCGCAACCGCGCTAAAACTTCTTGAAAGGAGCATCCCGGAGGTCGAGGCTGAGATTCTAAAACTTGAAAATCTTACCAAAGAATGCGCGGCAATAAACACCGAAAAAGACGCTCTGACGCTGGAGAAAAAGCTCATCGCCGCCGGATACATGAAAAAGGAAGAAACTCCTGGCGTAAGGAAGAAAGAGGCCTCGCTGCCCATACGCCAGGAAAAGACCTCGGACGGTTTTACACTTCTTATAGGAAAGAGCTCGAAAGGAAACGACCTGCTTATAAAGGAATACGCATCTGACGAAGACCTATGGTTTCACGCAAAAGGGATTGCCGGAGCGCACGTTGTTCTGAAATCAAAGGGGCGCGCAAAGCCTCCGAGTGAAAAAGCCATCCACGAAGCAGCCGTAACCGCGGCCTCCTCCTCTAAGGCATCTGCGTCGACAAAGCTCGAGGTAATATGCGCAAGCGTAAGGCACGTAAAGAAGCCCAAGGGCGCAAAGCCCGGAATGGTTACTGTAACCGAATACAAAACCCTTATAGTAAAACCGGACAGGGCTCAGATAAAATCGAAGAAATAACGCCAGGTAAGCGCGGCATCGGTTGAGTAGATGCCGAAGGTGCGCTCCCTTTTTACTTCCAGCATAAGAGAATTGTTTTGCGAAAGCTTGACGCTTTGCAAGAGCGCGGCCTCGTAGGTCTTATGCGTATCGCCAAAGGCAAAGCTCGTTGCCCGCACATATAGATGCGCCGAGTACCTGCCCGCCGGGCTTAAAAGAAACCCGAGGGTCGCTCCGCCGCCAAGGGCATAACTATCTTCGAGCCTGCCGCTGATATCGAACATGCCGTCAACTGTAACATACGGCCTAAGGGCGCCGAAACCGGCCACATACCCTGCCCCGGCAGAGGTCCTGTACACCAGGTGGTCGTCCTTGTCCGGGAATATCCGTTGAACAAACCCGGTCCTAACCTTCCAGGAAAGCGGCTTAAAGAATATGTCGCGCGGGGTTAACGAAAGAATATTTAAAAAGTCGAAGTACTCGAGCTCCCCGTTATTTCTCTCCGGATAATGCCTGGCGCCGAGGCTGAAAAACTCTATCTGTGAGCCGTCTATGAAGCCTTCCTTTGGGTCAAGGAGGTTATGGTACGCTGGACGAAGCCTTATCTCCTCGTAAAAACGGCCGGAATCAGTGCCAATGCCAAGCGAGAAACTTTTTGAACGGTGCCCTGCCTCGGGCCCGGCAGGCGTTGGCACCGAATACACGTTCTCGCTTTTTTCGGCAATCGTTCCGCGCGCCTTGAGGATAGCGAGAAAACGCCTCTGAAACTCGCCCTTTTCCATCTTTTCCTTTGTATAACGGTACTGCGAATATTCCGCCGCAAGGTCGAGTATTTCTATCTTCTCGGTTGCCGGGATGCCAGACGACAGCACGCTTTCCGGCTCTATCTCTTTTTTCGCCACGGCAATGGCCGTTTTGGAACCGCTGCGGCCAACAAGCGAAGCGACATGACGTATTTTGGAGGATCTCGACGGACGGTACTCGACCTCCTTTATTATGCCGGAATCGCGTATTTTTCTTAGCGTATCAACCGGAATAACGGAGAATCCGAAACCGTCTGTAAGCCTAAGCTCCGGCCTCGCGGCCTCCATAGCGAACATAATGGTGTATGAACAGTTCTCGTCGAAGAAATAATAATATGTATACAGGTCCTTCATCTCCCAGAGATGATACACCATCATCCTCACCTCGGCCTCCGTGAGATCGAGTTTATATTCCCACATGTCGCGCTGGTCCATGTCGTTATACTCCTGCACCTTCGTATAATACGGCAGGATGGAATAAAAGCCCTGATAATAACCGAAGACGCCTTTAAAGGCGTAGATAAGGCCGTTTGTGTCGGTCGGGAGCGCGGCATAATTGGCCGCAAAGGACACGAGCTTACTTTCCTTATCCGAATCTATTCTCAAAAATGTATGGCCAAACATCGAAGCCGGCGCGTTTATATGAGCGGCCGAAAACACCAGGGCCGCGCTCTTGGGATTTATATTGCGCATGGCCTCGTTGAACATGGCGCAGTTTATCGCAGGCAGTTTCGATACATCGATGGAAAGTTCTTTTATAAGCCACTCGTGTCTGGCAACGAATCGACACCTCGGGTTTGTTTTCTCATCGGTCGAGGCGTCGAAAAGCGCGTCTATGGTTGCGTTAAGCTCTACCTCCGGGTTTCTCTTGCCTCCGAGGGCAAGAAAAAAGAACGGGTCGTCAACAAGGCTCTCCACGCCGCCGCGCACGGGCTTATAGTGCAAAAGGACTTCCCATGTCCTGCTCTGGGCAAGCTTTTTCTCCGAAGCCGCCTTTTTAAGCTCTGCTGCGTATGGATTTTCGTCTGAAAAACAAACGGAAGGAAATATCAAAACAGCCAGAATAAGGCAAAAAAAGAGGGATACGCGCCGTGAAAATATCGCGTATCCCCTGAGAAGATGCTTCAATGGTATCTGTTCCGTGCCTTAATTAGCCCTTGGTAACCGCAACGATGTTGTCGATTACGTCGGCAGCTTCAACGTTCTCGGAGGTGTAGATGTTCGAGAAGTTGGACTGAAGTGTTGCGAAGAACTCGCCTCTCTCTGCGGTCGGTACGTTCATAAGCTCCGCGAGTGTGGAAAGGCTCTCGCCCGAACCCATTGCGATGTCGGAAGCGAGGTTGTCCATGTTCGAGGCAACGAAGGTGTTGACCTCATTGGAGGCTATCTTGTCAGCCTTTTTGCAGTTCGAGGTGCCGGAGGTGATGCCAAAGGTGCCGTTGCCGCAGGTGCCGTTAAGAAGCGTCATCGCGAGCTGGGCAAGGAGTGAATCGTTATTCTGGATAAGGACCGCTCCGAGACCGCAACCCGTGTTGGACTGCGCTGCTGCATTTGCTGCCTTTGCGTCACTTGCCGACATACCGAATACAACTGCTGCTGCCGCTGCTGCTACCAAATACTTTTTCATGTGCCAAACCTCCTTAGATAGATTGTTTTGTGACATGAAACCAACTGGTTAATTATAACTCTATGGGTTTTATTGTCAAGACGATAAATGAAAATTCTCGATTTCTTTTATATTACGGAACGTTAGGAACGGGTACACGGCCTTTGGCCGTGGAAAATACCGCCCCTTGATGCTATACTATAATGACCGACCATAATGACAACCATCAAAAAATACCCGGATTCCTCGGAACTGACCGTTCAAATGAAGGATACGTTGAAAAGCCGCCTGGCAAGCCTAAGGGACGGCGTGTCCGAGCACTCGTTTGCGAACCTATACCTTTTCAGAAAGATCCATAACTATAAAATAAGCGCCCTTGAAGGCGACAACCTCATAATAACAGGCTCTGACCTCGGCAAAAAGTTCTTCATGCTGCCCTTCGAGCTGCCGGATAAAGGCACACTCGATAAGCTCTTCGAGAAGCACTTATCCATGAAATGCGTTTCAGAGGAAAAGGCAACGCGCCTAAGCCTGCTCGGCTACGCTATAAAAGAAGACCGCGACAATTTCGACTACCTTTATAAGAGGGACGAGATGGCCTCGCTTGCCGGCAAGAAATACTATAAGAAGAAAAACCGGGTAAAAAAGTTCCTTTCCGAGCACTCGCCCGAGTGCCTGCCGCTAACCAATGACCGCATAAAGGACGCCCTCTCGGTGCTTGAGCTCTGGAAGGGCGAAAAGGACACTCTCGGGGACTACGAGGCGGCAAAAGAAGGTCTCCTTCTTATGGAGGAACTATCCCTTTGCGGCGCGGTCTATTATATAAACAACAAGGCAGCAGCCTATACGCTTGGCGAAGAACTTCACGCTGGCGACACATTCGTCGTACACTTTGAAAAAGCAGCGCACAAGTACACGGGGATTTTTCAGTACGTTGCCCGGAGCTTTGCTTCACTTCTTCCGGAAAAATACGTCTACATAAACAGGGAGCAGGACCTGGGGCTTGAGGGGCTAAGACAGGCAAAGGAGAGCCTGAAGCCGGCTGCGTTCATAAAAAAATACCGGGTATTTGCCAAATGAAAAGTACCGAGCGGTATTACTCGCTGTCGTCGTATCTGAAAGAGACCTACGGCGCGGCACTAAGAAAGGTCTCCATAGACGCGGGTTTTACCTGCCCAACGCGCGACGGAACGATTACTACGGGCGGCTGCGCGTACTGCAATGCCGACACGCTAAGGTTCGAGGATAACTCGCAAAAACTCGCCATAACCGAACAAATCAATAACGGAATAGCAAGGCTTGGGGAAAAAACAGCGCCCGGGGTCATTGCCTACTTTCAGGTAAACACCAATACATACAAAGACGCCGACACACTTAAAAAACTTTACCTCGAAGCTGCAACACATCCAAAGGTGCGCATCGTGGCTGTATCCACCAGGCCCGATTGTCTTGAAGACAGCGCTCTCGATATATTGGAAGACATCCGCAAAACAAAGCCCGTATGGCTGGAGATGGGGCTCCAGAGCTCAAACGACGCAACCCTCAAGGCCATAAACCGCGGCCATACGCAAAAAGATTTCGATGACGCGCTAAAAAAGGCCGTAAAAAGGAACCTCGATGTCTGCGGCCATGTAATATTGGGCCTTCCTGGCGAGGACAAAGAGACCATGCTCAAATCAGTAAGGTTTCTTGCTCGTCGCGGCATCTGGGGCATAAAGTTGCATCAATTGGACATTGTAAAAGATACGCTGTTTGCAGCGAAGTACGAGTGCGGCAGAATCAAAACTCTTTCCCTTGATGAATACGCCGAAATAGTGGTAGAATCCCTTGAACTGCTCCCTGCGTCAACGGTAATACACAGGCTTTCCGGGGACACTAAAAAAGAGCTCCTCGTTTCGCCGCTATGGGGGCTTGAAAAACTAAAGGTCAAAAATAAAATCGAAAAGCTGCTTACGGAAAAAAACACGCGGCAAGGGGCGAAATACTAGCCCTGATATAAAACGAATACAGAGGAGACCACACAAAATGACCGACCCAAAGATAAAAAAGCTCGCATCCATACTCGTTAACCACTCGGTTACAGCGAAAAAAGGCGATGTCGTGCAGATAAACGCCGGAACAGAGCTTGCAAAGCCGCTTGCGCTCGAGGTATATAAAGAAGCGCTCAAAGCCGGCGCGCATCCTTTTATAAATGTCGGGTTCGAAGAAGCAAACAAAATATTCTACGACATGGCCACAAAAGACCAGCTCCAAAACTTCCCAAAAATAAAGATGTTCGAGGCAGAGAACATAGATTGCGTCATAAGCATCGCTGCGCCGTACAACAAAAAGTCCATGTCAACGGTCAACCCGGCAAAGGTGGGAGAGAGAAGTAAGATTATCAGAAAAATCCGCGACACCATTATAAATAAAAAGCGCTGGGTCATAACGAACTTCCCCACACACGCCCTTGCGCAGGAAGCGGACATGACGCTGCCTGATTACGAGGAATTCCTTTATAAGGCCACCAACATCGACTGGAACAAAGCAAAGGTCATGGGCAATAAAATCAAGCGCGTGCTCGACAAAGGCAACACCGTGCGAATAGTCGGCAAGGATACGGACCTTACGCTAAACATCAAGGGCAGGCGGAGCATCCCCTGCTTTGGCGAGAGGAACATGCCGGACGGCGAGACCTTCATGTCGCCAATCGAGGACTCGGCAGAGGGTAAAATCTACTACGAGATGCCTGCCATATACCAGGGCAGAGAGGTCACCGGCATACGCCTTACCTTCAGGAAAGGCAAGGTCGTGGAGGCCAGAGCCGATAAGAACGAGGCATTCCTAAACGCCATGCTCGACACAGACAAGGGCGGCAGATATCTTGGCGAGCTCGGCATAGGCTTTAACTACGGCATACAGAAGTTCACGAAAGACATCCTTTTCGACGAAAAGATCGGCGGCACCGTGCACCTTGCGGTCGGCAAATCCTACGAAGAGGTCGGCGGCAAGAACGTCTCTGCCATACACTGGGACATGATAAAGGATTTACGCCAGGGCGGGGCCATATACATAGACGGCAAGGCCATACAGAAAAACGGCAAGTTCCTCATATAAGCCACACCCTTCATGTCCGTTCGCGCCGCAATATCACGCAAAATAAACATTATATATGACGCGCTCCCTGCCCCTGTAAAAATGGGTTGGGCGCGCGCGCGTGTACATATAACGCTTAAGCGCGTTATTATAATCACCGCGATACTCGTGGTTGCAGGCGGCATTTCATTTGCCCTCTGGACGCGAAAGGCGCCGGACGTTAGTAAACTCAAAAAACAAAGCCCCGGCATAACGCTAAAGCTCAAGACAGCAGATGGCAAGGAGCGGCTCTTCGACGTCGGGACAAAGAACCCGTCGTGGACACCAATAGACAACGTGCCGCAAAACCTCATAACCGCCATAATTCAGAGCGAGGACATTTCGTTTTACTCGCACCACGGCTTCGATTTTTCCGAGATATGGGACGCGATAAAGACCGATATAGAGGAAATGAGTTATGTAAGGGGCGCATCGACCATTTCCATGCAACTCGTGAAAAACCTCTATCTTACGAGAGAAAAATCAATGGGAAGAAAGATAAAAGAGGCCTACCTCGTCGTAAAGATGGAAAAGGCTATTTCCAAAAAGCGCATCATGGAGCTTTACTTGAACATCGTCGAATGGGGCCCCGGGGTTTACGGCGTAAAGGAGGCTTCGGCCTACTACTTCGGCAAAACACCCTCGGAACTGACGCTCGACGAAGCAGCGGTGCTCGCCGTGATACTGCCAAACCCGGTCTACTATAACCCGTACAAGCGGCCCAAGTATGCAGAGAAAAAGAAAGTACAAATACTGGAGCGCATGCTAAAACGCGGTCACATAACCGAAGAGGCATTCAAAACAGCGCTCGAGGCCCCGCTTGCCTTAAAGAACGTCGCAAAGGGCGCGGCAGAGGCCGAGGCATGGGAAAAGGGATTTCCGGATGAAGAAGACACCGAAGAAACACCCGGCACGCCGGCAAAGACTGGTGACGCTACCGCGCCTTCGAAAGAGGAATCTTTAGAAAACCCGGCAGACGCAGGAACAGCCGAAGACCAGAAACCGCAAACAGACAACGACACAGGCAAGGCAACCGAAGGTACAGCTCCGGCACAGGCTCCGGCCGCAAATTAAGACACCTTGCCGCCTGGAATTCCCTGTCTTTTTTAAACAGTTATCCCCTTGACATAAAACGCGCTAAAAGGCTATCATCTCATATACTATATTATGGAAGAACTGACACTTAAAATATTCAGGGAAAGCATTAAGGCAAAAGAAAAATTCCTTATCAAGGCGAACGTTGCGCGACTGGTAAAGTGCGCCGAGCTCATTGCCGCGGCATTCACCTCCGGAGGTAAGCTCATCGTCGCGGGAAACGGCGGAAGCGCAGCGGATGCACAGCACATAGCAGCCGAGTTCGTGAACCGCTTCCTGATAGAAAGGCCGCCTCTGCCTGCGCTGGCATTAACGACAGACTCGTCGATACTTACGTCAATTGGCAATGACTACGACTTCTCGCTTGTATTTGCCAAACAGGTCAAGGCCCTTGGCAAAGAAGGCGACGTCTGCTTGCCATATCAACAAGCGGCAATTCCCAAAACGTCATAAAGGCCATGGACGAGGCAAAAAAGATAGGCATAACGACCATCGCGCTGACAGGCAAGGACGGCGGCAAGATGGCCAAGAAAGCGGACATAGTATTAAACGTGCCGACTGACTCGACACCAAGGGTGCAGGAAACACACCTTGTTATACTGCACACGCTCTGCGAGCTCGTGGACACTATACTGTTCAACAAGAAAAACTGAGCCATGAAATTCAAGCCGCTGGACCTTAAAAAAATACGCACCTATTCGGTGAAAAAGAGACGCAGCAAAGTCTCTTTATCGAAAAAGGCGGCGATATATAAAGGAGGCTGTTCTTTTAAAGAGTTTCTCTGCACGCTGCCAGGAATACTCGCTGCAAGCGATTTAAAGGCAGTTGTCGCTGCAATGGCCAGGGCGCACAGGGATAAACGCACCATCGCCCTTGGCATGGGCGCGCACGTGATAAAGACCGGGCTTAGCCCGCTTATAATCGAGCTCATGGAGCGCGGCATAGTAAATGCCGTTGCAACAAATGGCGCGTGCATAATACACGACTTCGAGCTTGCGTACCTCGGCCAAACTTCGGAAGATGTGGACAAAGAACTACGAAGCGGCATGTTCGGCATGGCCAGGGAAACAGGCGAGCTTTTAAACAACGCCATAGGCAGGGGCGTAAAAAAAGGCTACGGCCTCGGTAAAGCGGTTGGCGAGTTCATTTTGAACTCGAAGTTCCCGAATAAGGATGTTAGCATATTCGCCGCTGCCGAACGGCTGAATGTGCCTATAACCGTGCACGTTGCGCTCGGCACAGACATCATACACGCGCACCCGAGCATGAACGGCAGCCTTACCGGAGAAGGCTCGATGCGCGACTTTAAGATATTTTCATCGGTCGTGCAGGCATTGTCAAAAGGAGTATTTCTAAATATCGGCTCTGCCGTGCTTATACCGGAGGTTTTTTTAAAGGCACTCACGCTTTCGAGAAACATCGGGGGCGGAGAAAAGGCAGTGAAGGATTTTACGACCGTTGACATGGACTTTGTCAGGCACTACAGGCCCATGATGAACGTTGTGAAACGCCCTACCGCCGGAAGCGGCAAGGGGTACGCTCTCATCGGGCATCATGAAATAATGTTGCCGCTTTTATTCGCGGCTCTCATCGAAGAACTGGCATAGACAAAAAGGTTTTCTAAAGATGGCTACGAAAAATAAAAAACTCTGGGCAGGACGCTTCAAGGCCGCGACCGATAAGATTGCGGAAGAGCTGAACGCGTCCATCGCCTTCGACAAGCGCCTCTTTCGTCAAGACATACGCGGCTCGATTGCGCACGCCATGACGCTAAAAAAGGCCCGCGTGCTTACGGCAAAGGAGGCCTCGCGCATAATCACGGGGCTAAAGGCCGTTGAGGCTGAAATCGCATCGGGTAAATTCAAACCTGGCGCGGAATACGAAGACATACACATGGCAGTTGAGGCGCGGCTTACGCAGAAAATAGGCCCGCTTGGCGGAAAGCTCCATACCGGGCGTTCGAGAAACGACCAGGTAGCACTCGATATACGCATGTATCTCAAGGACGAGATAGCAGAGATACAGAAACTTCTTACTTCGCTAAAGCAGGCGACATACGAGGTTGCGCTAAAGAACGCGGACACGGTCATGCCCGGGTACACGCACCTTCAAAGAGCGCAGCCCGTGCTTCTTGCTCACCACATGCTCGCGTACTATGAAATGTTTACCCGCGACTCGGAGCGTCTCCTGGACGTATTCAAACGCGCCGACTCGATGCCGCTTGGCTCCGGAGCGCTTGCCGGAAGCCCGTACAAGCTCGACCGCTTCTACACAGCGCGGCTTCTTAAGTTCTCGCGCGTAACGGAAAACAGCATGGACGCTGTCGGGGACCGCGACTTCATAATAGAGTTCCTTGCAGCCGCTTCTATTATAATGATGCACCTTTCGCGCCTCTCCGAGGAGCTTATCATCTGGGCCTCGAATGAGTTCAGCTTTATCGAGCTATCGGATGAGTACTCTACCGGCTCATCCATCATGCCGCAAAAGAAGAACCCGGACATGGCAGAGCTCGCGCGCGGAAAGACAGGGCGCGTATACGGCTCGCTTATCTCGGTGCTTACGACGATGAAGGCGCTTCCGCTTGCATATAATAAAGACATGCAGGAGGATAAAGAACCTCTATTCGACGCAATCGACACGCTAAAGGCCGTGCTCGCGGTCTTTACTCCTATGATAAAGAAGATGCGCGTAAACAAAGCGGCCATGCGTAAGGCTACTGCTGCGGGGTTTTTGACCGCAACTGACGCGGCAGACTATCTTGTCAAACGGGGGCTGCCCTTTAGAAACGCGCATGAGGTAGCAGGAAAGATAGTCGCGTACTGCATAGAAAAAGACAAAACTCTCGAAGACCTTACAATGGATGAGTGGAAAAAGTTTTCTCCCCTCTTCTCTGCGTCTATAAAAGACGCGGTAAAGGCCGAGAGCTCGCTTACTTCGCGCGTTATTTATGGCGGGACAGGCTACAATGCGGTTAAAAAACGCCTTACGGAAGTAAAAAAGAAGCTGAAGAAGGGCTGAGACCGCGGTTTATGAAAAAGGCCGTAAAGGGATTTTTATTTTCTTTTGTCTGCGCCGTGGCGACAGCGGCTTTTTTCCTAACCGCATCCGGGTGCGGCAAGAAGACCGCGCCAAAACCGCCAATTGAAAATAACGCTGCAGAAACACCGGCAACTACCACCAACGATAACGGAGGAAAATAACAGATGCACCACTTCGAATACAAAGGACAAAAACTTCATGCCGAAGGCGTTGCGCTAGATAAAATTGCAACAAAGACAGGCACGCCCGTGTTCGTCTACAGCCTTAAAACGCTAAGGCGCCACATAAACGCATTTTCCGAGGCCTTCAGCTCCGCGCCCCACATTATATGCTACTCGGTCAAGGCAAACTCCAATATCGCTATCCTCAAGACCTTTGCAAGAGAAGGAAGCGGCTTTGACATCGTATCCGCGGGAGAGCTCTACAGGGTCGTAAAGGCCGGAGGAGATTCGAAGAAGGTCGTGTTTTCGGGTGTAGGCAAAAAGGTTGATGAGATAGAATTCGCAATCAAGAAAAATATTCTCATGTTCAACGCCGAGAGCCCCGAAGAGCTCGCTGCCATAAACGCCGTTGCAAAGCGCCTTAAAAAAAAGGTTGCCGTGGCGATAAGGATAAATCCGGACGTGAACCCGAAAACGCACCCCTACATTTCAACCGGTCTAAAGAAAAACAAGTTCGGCATAGAGACCGAGGAGGCGATAAAGCAGTACGCCTACGCAAAGAGCAATTACAAGAACCTCGACATGGCGGGTGTTGACTGCCATATAGGCTCGCAGATAACGGAGCTTACGCCCTTTGGCGACGCGCTCGAAAAAGTAAAGGACGTCATCAACCGCCTTAGAAAGACGGGCACGAACATACGCTACCTGGACATGGGCGGCGGGCTCGGCATAACCTATAAGGATGAGGCAGCCCCTCACCCGTCGAACTACGGCACGGAAATACTTAAACGTACCGCAGGCCTTGGCGTTACTCTTATATTCGAGCCCGGAAGAAATATCGTCGGCAACGCCGGAGTGCTTGTAACGCGCGTCGTGTACACAAAACAGGGCTCCCTTAAGAAATTCGTCATCTCCGACGCCGCGATGAACGACCTGCCGCGCCCGAGCCTCTACGGCTCGTACCACGCGATAAAGCCCGTTGACTTAAGAAAGAGCGCTCCTGACGAGGTCGTAGACGTCGTAGGCCCAATCTGCGAGAGCGGCGACTTCTTTGCCCACGACAGAGAAATATCAAAGGTAACAAGTGGCGAGCTCCTTGCCCTTATGAGCGCCGGGGCGTACTGTTTCTCGATGTCTAGTAACTATAACTCGCGCCCGAGGGCAGCGGAAGTAATCGTGGATGGCAAAGACTTTCACGTGATAAGAAAACGCGAAACCCTCGAAGACATTGTGCGAAACGAAGTAATACCTGCAAAGCTATTCAAGGGCGCAAAGGCAAGGAAAGGAAAATAACGCATCATGACGCTAAGATTCACAAAGATGCACGGCCTGGGTAACGACTTCATCGTGCTGGACTTGAGAAAAAAAGATTTAAAGAGCCTGCCCGCTCTCATGAAAAAGCTCGGGCACAGGAACTTCGGCATTGGCTTTGACCAGGCGCTCGTGCTTAAAAACTCGAAAAAAGCCGACTTTAGGATGGACATCTATAACAGCGACGGCAGCCGTGTTGAGATGTGCGGAAATGGCATCAGGTGCCTCGCAAACTACATATGGGAAACAGGGCTTAGCAAAAAGCCGGTTCTCGAAATAGAAACCCTTGCCGGCATTATCAGGCCAAGGAAGGCAGGAAAGCTCGTTACCGTTGACATGGGAGAGCCAATACTCGAAGGCAAACTCATACCGACAACCGCCTCCGGCCATATAAAGAAAAGGCCGCTTAAGGCGCTGGACAGGACATTTTCAATTACATGCGTATCAATGGGCAACCCGCACTGCGTAATACCGGTAAAGGACGTCGACTCATATCCGGTTACAAAGTACGGCCCGTTCCTCGAAACAAACAAGTTCTTCCCAAAACGTACGAATGTAGAATTTATAGAAATAACAAACCCCGCTCGCATAAAGATGCGCGTATGGGAAAGGGGCGCTGGCGAGACCATGGCCTGCGGCACAGGGGCGTGCGGCGCGGCAGTTGCGGCGAACCTCCTGGGGCTCGCAAAGCGGCGTGTCACAATGGAGCTAAAGGGCGGAAATCTGAACATACACTGGAACGAAAAAGACAACCGCGTGTACATGACAGGGCCTGCCGTAAAGGTGTTCGACGGCACGCTGGAACTTTAACGGATTTAAAGGTATAATTACCGGATACAAAAGGAGTGGCCTGAAATGTTCAAAGGATGCTTCACGGCAATAGTAACGCCGTTTAAAAACAACCGCGTTGACACCGACGCGCTCACTAACTTCATTCGCTTTCAGATAAAAAGCGGCATAGCAGGCATCGTTCCATGCGGCTCAACGGGCGAGGCTGCGACACTAACCTATGAAGAACACTACCGCGTCATCAACATCTCGCTCGAGGCTGCGAACGCAAAGATCCCGGTAATCGCCGGCACAGGCTCGAACTCGACAGCCGAGACCATAACACTTACAAAATACGCAGAAAGGGCCGGAGCGGACGCAGCGCTTCTCTCTACCCCCTACTATAACAAGCCAACGCAGCGCGGTCTCTATGAACACTACAAGGCGGTAGCAGAAGCGGTCACCATACCGCTTATCCTTTATAACGTGCCCGGAAGGACCGGGGTAAACATGCTTCCGGAGACGGTTGCGAGGCTTTCGGAACTTAAAAACATCGTCGGCATAAAAGAGGCCACCGGAAACCTCGAGCAGATAAGCAACGTAATCGAGTTCTCGAAAAAGGACTTTATCGTGCTCTCCGGCGACGACGCAACGACTCTGCCGCTTCTCTCAATTGGCGGGCACGGCACGATATCGGTCACATCGAATGTCGCGCCAGGGGACATGGTCGCGCTTTGTAGCCTGTTTTGCAGGGGCAAGATGGCGGAGGCAAGAAAGCTGCACTATAAGCTTCAGCAGCTAAACCGCGTGATGTTCATCGAAACAAACCCCGTGCCCGTAAAAACAGCGCTTGCGCTTATGGGCTTGATGGGCCCGGAACTAAGGCTTCCGCTCGTGGGGCTCGAAGACGGGAATCTTAAGAAACTAAAGGCCGCTCTAAAGGCCTACGGGCTTTTGAAAGGCCGCGCGAGGTAATATAGAAATGGTAAAAATAGCGATAACCGGCGCTGCCGGAAGAATGGGCAAGGCCCTTGTAGCCGCAGTAACGCAAAACAACAGCGCAAAACTCGCGGGCGCGCTCGAAAAAGAAGGGCACGCTGCCGTTGGTAAAGACAGCGGCGAAGCAGCCGGAATAGAGGCAACGGGCGTAAAGATAACCGATTCGCCGGAAAAGGCGTTCAAGGACGCTGACATTATAATAGACTTTAGCGCTCCTGAGCCGACGCTACGCCACCTGGAAATTGTATCGAGCCTCAAAAAAGGCATCGTAATCGGCACTACCGGGTTTTCACGCCATCACAAGGAGAAAATAGGCGAGGCTGCTGCTGCTACGCGCATCGTGCTCTCCCCGAACATGAGTATCGGCGTAAACGTGCTCTTTAAGCTCGTTGCCGATTCCGCGCGCGTGCTCGGGCTTGACTACGACATCGAGATAGTCGAGAGCCACCACCGCCACAAGGTGGACGCGCCCTCGGGCACGGCGATGCGTCTTGCCGAGGTCGCTGCCGAAGCGCTAAAGAGAAACCTGGAAGAAGTTGCGGTCTACGGAAGAAAAGGCATCATAGGAGAAAGGAAACCCGAAGAGATAGGGATTCAAACGGTTCGCGGCGGCGACATAGTCGGAGACCATACGGTCATGTTCGCCGGAACCGGAGAGAGAATAGAACTAATCCACAGGGCGCACACAAGGTCAACGTTCGCCTCCGGAGCCGTACGCGCTGCCATCTGGCTAAACAACAAGGCAAACGGACTCTACGACATGCAGGATGTGCTGGGACTCAAGTAAAGAAACCTGTCTTAAAAATCGCTAACACCATAAGGAGGTTATTACCGTGCTTAAAAGAATTCTTTTTGCGTTTACCCTGACCCTGATGCTCACAGCTTATTCTTCCCTGGCCCACGCCCTGACAACCGGCGCTCCGGATGTCGCCGAATGCGGCGCGTGCCACAAACTCAACATCGACGAGGCGGCAAGCCTCCTGGCCGTAGAAAAATTCAACGCCAAGGTCGTATCGGTAAAACCGGCGCAGATACTCGGGCTCTGGGAAGTAACCCTTGAACAGACCAATCCCCAGGACGCCTCGGTGCGCACAGTCACCGCGTATATGGACTTCGGCAAGAAGATGTTAGTGGAAGCGAGAATGACGCCGCTTTCCTCGCTCGGCGGCAACGTCAAGATAGATATATCGAAGATTCCCTCAAAGGACGCCCTTATACTCGGCAACCCAAAGGCCAAGCACAAGGTCTTTATATTTACGGACCCGGACTGCCCGTATTGCAGAAAATTCCACGCCGAGGCCGTAAAAATAGCAAAGGATTTCAAGGACATAGCCTTTTACATAGTTCTCTTCCCGCTTGACATACACCCGGGGGCGTACGACAAGGCCCTGGCCATAAACTGCGAGAAATCGGTAAAGCTCCTCGAAGACGCTTTTGAGGGCAAGACGCTCGAGGCGGCAAAATGCGATTCGAAAAAGACGATAGACGCGAATTTGGCGGCCGGCAAGAACCTCGGCATCAGCGGCACTCCTGCCATCGTGTTCCCGGACGGCACGCTTAATTCCGGAACGCTGCCTTACGACGCGTTCATAAAGATGTTCGACCGGTTGATGAAGACGAAGTATTCGGAAAAACTCGAAAAGAAGTAGGCCCGATAGACGGTTTCCCGTAAATGGAGCCGGCGGGGAGAATCGAACTCCCGACCTACTGATTACGAATCAGTTGCTCTGCCCCTGAGCTACGCCGGCGATGCACGACAATGTAATATAGTAAAGTAAGGCCGTCCTTTTGTCAAGACCGGGGACGCCTTTTATACCATGGAAACCTCGAGAGAACGAAAAGTCCTCATTGTCGACGACGACCCTCTGATAGTGGAAATGTCGGCGGCCCTGCTTGCTTCGGAGGGGCACTCGACGCGTCAGGCAAGGACCGGCCTCGAGGCATGCGAAACTGTGCGCTCCTGGCACCCGGACGTCATTCTCCTCGACATCTCTCTTCCGATAATGAACGGCATAGAGGCATGCATGCGCATACGCGAGATGCAGCTCCCGCACAGACCTTCCATCATAATGATATCGTCCATTTCCGACAAAGCCATCATCGCGGACACGCTTTTAAAAGGCGCCGACGACTTTATAACCAAGCCGTTCATAAAGATCGAGCTCTCTGCCAGGGTGGCTGCGCAGATCCGCCTCGTTGACATGTACAAGAGTCTCGATGCCGACAGAAGAAACCTCAAGGCCGTACTCGAGGTAACGAACTCGATTGGCAGTTCGCTAAACACCGCGTCGGTTTTAAGCACGATAGTCGGCAGGGTTGCGGAAATAACAAGCGCGATACGCTGCTCCATCGTGCTTATCTCGACTAACAACGACGGTTACGTGCTTGCCTCTCACGAAAACCCGGAATTGAGGGACTTAAAGATAGACCTTTCGAAGTATCCCGAGATACAGCAGGTCATGAAGACTAAAAAGCCTCTTGCGCTAAACGACATCGCGCTGGATCCGATAATGTCGGGGGTCCAACCGCTTGTTTCCGACCTAAAGGGAATGAGCGTTCTCGTGCTTCCCATAATAACCAACGAGGAAGTGCTCGGCACGCTGTTTTTGAGGGCCAGGCGTCTTACCGAAGGATTCTCGTCCGAAGAGATAAGCATCTGCCAGATAATCGCAAACGCCTCGTACAACGCCATAAGGAACGCCAGGCTCTTCGAGACCGTCGTAACGGAGCGGGAAATACTCAGGGAAATCTCAATTACAGACCAGCTGACAGGTCTATACAACCACAATTTTTTCTTCGGCAGGCTCGAAGAAGAATTCGACCGCGCCGTGCGCTACGAGAATAACCTTTCGCTTTTAATGATAGACATCGACAACTTTAAGGGCATAAACGACCGCTACGGCCACCTTGTCGGCGATAAAGTGCTCTCCGGAATGTCGGAATTGATAAAAAAATGCGTGAGAAAAAGCGACCTCGTTGCCAGGTACGGTGGCGAAGAGTTCTCGGTAATACTGCCGCAAACTCCGCTCGACGGCGCATTGACAGAGGCCGATAAGATACGCGCCTCCATTGCAGAACACAGCTACGGCGGCGTGATAAACGAAAAAGTAACGGTAAGCATCGGTGTGGCAGCCTTGCCGCACAAGACAATCGTTGAACCCGTTGACCTCGTTAACATCGCGGACAGGGCCCTATACAGGGCAAAAGGTTCGGGAAAGAACCGCGTACTGACCGAACAGACGAACTAACGCTTTACCGGACCGTTTATCTTTATGGCGCAGAGGCTGCCGCACATAGAACAGACCTCCGTATCCGCAGGTGCGGCATTCGACCGCACGTAACGCGCTCTTTCGGGGTCCACGGAAAGCCTTATCTGTGTTTCCCAATCGAGCGCCTTTCTTGCCTTGCTAAGCGCAATATCCTTTTCTATCGCTCCCCTGACGCCCTTTGCAACGTCCCCGGCATGCGCTGCTATTCTCGAAGCTATCACGCCCTGTCTTACGTCCTCGACACCCGGGAGCCCGAGGTGTTCGCTCGGAGTAACATAGCAGAGGAAATCGACTCCTTTACTCGCCGCTATGGCGCCGCCTATGGCGCTCGTTATATGGTCGTAACCGGGCGCGATGTCAGTAACAAGCGGCCCAAGCACGTAAAACGGCGCTCCGTTACAAAGCTTCTTTTGCAAGAGCACGTTGGCCTCTATCTGATCTATGGGCATGTGCCCCGGACCTTCTATCATCACCTGCACGCCGGAATCAAAGGCCTCTTTTGCGAGTTCGCCAAGGGTCATCAGTTCCTCGATTTGCGCCCTATCGGTTGCGTCAACAAGGGCCCCTGGCCTAAGACCGTCGCCAAGGCTTAAAACCATTTCGTACTTACGCGCGATTTTTACAAGACGCGGAAAATCTTCGTAAAGCGGGTTCTCTTTCTTATTGTAACGCATCCACTCTGCCGTGAGCGCGCCGCCCCTTGACACTATGCCCATCACGCGCCCCTGCTTATTAAGTCTCTCCACAGAGCGCATCGTAAGCCCCGAGTGCACGGTTATAAAATCAACACCATCCTCGGCATGCTTTTCTATTCCATCGAAGAATTCCTCTTTCTCTATCTCTACAAACGATTTTCCTTTTTTAGCCGAATCCATGGCAGCCTGGTATACAGGAACGGTGCCAACCGGTATCGTGGAGGCAGCCATCACGGCCTTTCTTATGGCGTCGATATCTCCGCCTGTAGATAAATCCATCACAGCGTCGGCACCGGCGTCTATCGCTGCCTTTAGCTTTTCAAGCTCCATGGCAACGTCCATCCTGTCCTGCGAAGTGCCGATGTTGGCGTTTATCTTTGTCCTCAATCCTTTTCCAATGGCAAGCGGCTCGATTGCCTTACGCCTTTTCGAGTTGAGCGTGATTACCGCGGTGCCGTCTGCTATGCGGGCCCGCAATGTTTCCGCATCAACTCCTTCTTTTTTAGCGGTTATCTTTATTTCTTCGGTAATATTACCGCTTTTTGCAGCCTCGATGAGCGTCATCTCTTCTTCTCCTGTTAAGCGTTTAAGGCACCAAGCAATTGCTTAGCGCTTTTTTCCGGGTCTTTGCTCGATGCTATGGCGGATATCACCGCAACTCCGCTTGCCCCGGCGTTTATTACTTCACCTATGTTATTTTCCTTTATCCCGCCTATAGCAATAAGCGGTATCCTGATAACAGCCGCAGTTTTTTTCACTGGCTCAAGCCCTATGGGGCTTCCGTACGCGGCCTTACTCTCCGTAAAATACACCGGCCCAAGCGTTACGAAATCCGCTCCGTCCGCCTCCGCCTTTAAAGCACCTTCGACACTGTGCGCGGACGCGCCTATCAAAAAACCCTTCGGACAAATCCTTCTTGCGTCCGTAACAGGCATGCCTGCCTCGCCAAGGTGCGCTCCCTTCGCGCCAGAAGCAAGTGCAACGTCGATTCTATCGTTTACAAAAACCTTTGCCCCATACTTGGCGGCAATCGCTTTTACTTTAACGGCAAGCTCGAATAACCTTGCCCCGTCAAGCCCCTTTTCCCTTATCTGCACGGCCCGGACGCCGGCTAACACTGCTTTTTCAACAACTCCGAGCGTATCAAAGCCTTTATCAGCCATTCCGTTGGTTATGAAATAAAGCTTTCGCTCAGGCCGCATCCCGTTTCCAGAGCCGCTTCCAGAATATTACCGCCACTACCGCCAGTATCAGCGCAATGCTAACTATCTGCGCTGCCTTCAAAGGCCCGAGCATCAGGCTGTCGGCCCTGAATGTTTCGACAAAAAGACGTCCTGCCGAATAAAGCGCGATGTAGAGCGCGAATACGAAGCCGTCTTTTCTTAAATTGTTCTGCTTTCTTATCTTCAGCCACAAAAACAGAAATATCGAAAAATTTATAAGAAGCTCATAAAGCATCACCGGATGAAGCGGTATGCCCGGATACTCGTCTCCCGCGATACTGCCGGCGGGGAACACCACGCCCCATGGAAGCGTTGTCGGCATGCCGTGCGCATCCCCGTTCATGAAGTTCCCGAACCGTCCGAACGCCTGCCCGAGTATTCCTGCCGGAGCAACGCAGTCGGCCATGGACCAGAACTTAACCTGTTTCCTCTTTAAAAAAAGATACCCGCCAAGAAGCCCGCCAATTATGCCGCCGTGTATCGCAAGCCCGCCGTGCCACACGGCAGGGATTTCCTTCAGATACTTCGAATAGAACTCCCAGTTGAACGCGACATAATATATGCGCGCAACAATTACACCTCCGGCCACCATCCAGACAACGAAGTTCATCACGTCATCGGGCGTTAGCTTTATCTCCTTACGCTTGACCTCGGACAATATGAGCCTGCTTCCGACCAGTATGGCTATGACATACATCAGGCCGTAGAAGCGTATCTCTATGGAGCCAAGACTTACAAGTACCGGATGCACTGCGTTTCTCCTATTCTATAAGCCCGCCAAGCGGGCTCGATGCCGTTGCGTAAAGCTTTCTCGGTATCCTGCCCGCTTTATATGCCAGCCTTCCTGCCTCAACGGCAAAACGCATGGCTTTAGCCATGGCTACCGGGTCCTTTGCTCCGGCTATGCCCGTGTTCATCAAAACGCCGTCACACCCGAGCTCCAACGCTATGGCAGCGTCGGAAGCAGTGCCAACACCTGCATCCACGATAACCGGCACCTTAATGGTCTCGAGTATTATTCTTATATTATACGGGTTCCGTATGCCAAGACCGCTGCCAATGGGCGCGGCAAGCGGCATCACTGCGGCGCAGCCGATATCTTCCAACTTCTTCGCCATGATAGGATCGTCGTTGGTATAGGGCAGCACGGTAAAACCTTCCTTAACGAGCTTTCTTGCGGCAACGAGCAGTTCCTCATTATCAGGGAAAAGCGTTTTCTCGCTTCCTATGACCTCTAACTTCACGAGCTCTGTTTCAAGCGCCTCTCTGGCGAGCATGGAGGTGCGAATGGCGTCGTCTGCGGTGTAGCAGGCGGCGGTATTCGGGAGTATCGTATATTTCTTTCTGTCTATGTGCGTAAGAAAGGATTCCTCCTTACCGGTGATATCAACGCGGCGCACGGCAACGGTCACGACCTCTGCGCCGGATTCTTCGAGCGCCTTTTTCATTATCTCGTTTGTCGGGTACTTGCCGCTGCCGACCATCAGGCGCGACGTAAATTCGTATTTTCCTACTTTAAAAGTATCTTTCATCATATCCTCCGCTCTGCTTTTTATCCTCCGCCTACCATCTTCACTATCTCGACCTTATCGCCGTCGTTTAGGATTACGGCCGCGTGCGTCCTCTTTGGCACTATCTCCCTGTTAATTTCAACGGCTATGGCATCGGCGCCTATGGAAAATCTTTTAAGCAACCCCTCGACTGTCAGACCGCTCTCTATCGTCTCCTCTTTGCCGTTTAATTTTATCTTCATCGCTAAAAATGAATGTCTCTTTCGCCTTTTTCAAGCTTCTCGATTTTTTCCAGAACAGCCTTCTTTAGCGTCTCGTCCTTTATACTATTAACAGCCTTGTCTATGGCGCCGCTAAAAAGCCCGCTAAGCCCGTTTAAGGGATGCTCCAACGCGTATTCCTTCAATGTCAGTATCGCGTTCGCGTTGCAAAACTTCTCCATCTCTCCCGCCCTGGTGGTCTCGCCAAAGGCGTGCCCCACCCTGCCCGAGCGGTAGCACATGGTGCAGAGGCTGGGCATTGCGCCGCGCCTGATTACCGCTTCCATAACCTCGAGGAGCGGCCGCTTGTCGTTAGTTGAAAATTGCTCTATGACCTTTTCCGCTCCTCCGTAGCCGCCCGGGTCTGTTCTCGACGCCGCGCTAAACTGCGAAGCTCCGGCGCTTATGAGCTCGTTTCTTAAAGCAGACGGCTCGCGCGTGGATATTACGACTCCGGCTGTCGGCACGGCAAGCCTGTACACCGCAGTTATCTTTCTAAGTTCAAAGTCGCTTACCGCATATTTTTTCACATGCTCGTTATCAAGGGCCGAGCCCTCTGCGGGCCTTAGCCTCGGCACGGATATGGTATGCGCGTGCGCTCCGTGCCTTTCGAAAAGAAGGCGCGAATGCTCTATCACCGCAAGCGCGTCGAAACGCGCGTCATAGAGCCCAAGAAGCGCGCCTATGCCGACGTCCTCGAACCCGGCCGCCATGGCCCTGTCCATGGCGCCAAGCCTGAAGGCGTAGTCTTTTTTCCTGCCGCTTGGGTGCATCTTGGCGTAGGTCTCCGGATGATACGTTTCCTGGAACGACTGATACACGCCAACGCCGGCCTTTTTAAGAACTCTGAATTCTTCGGTTGTCATGGGTGCGGCGTTCACGTGGACTATCCTTATTCCCGTGTGCGCGTATATCTCGCGCACTGTATCGGCAAGTTTCTCCACGTCTGCCGTTCTATCCTCGCCCGCGACAAGCAGCACCCTCTTAAACCCCATCTTCTCAAGCGTCGTTGCCTCCGCTACCGCCTCTTTGGGCGTAAGCGCTTTTCTGCCAAGCTCCGAGTTCTTCGCGTTAAAGCCGCAGTACGCGCAACCGTTTGTGCAGAAGTTCGTGACATACAGAGGCGCAAAGAAAACTATCCTCGTGCCAAAGACCTTTTCCTTTACCTTAAGCGCGTAAGCGCAAAGCATATCCAGCGCAGCGGCGTCTTCTATCTTTAGAAGCGAGGCCAATGCCTCGGTTGACAGGCTCTCGAGCTTAAGCGCGCGTTCGAGCATGGCCTCAAGCCTTGCGGCATCCGGAGCGCTTGCAAAGCAAAGCGCTTCTTCTATTTTTTTCACATCCACCACTTTATATATACCCCTAAACAAAAAGGCCGTCCCTCGTCGGAGGGGTCGGCCTTTTAAGCTAACAGCTTGATTTATATGGCATTTTGGCCGCTTTCCTACGCCGGTATTATCCGGTTCAGGTACGAAGGGTAATCCTTTGTTCGGATTTCTCAGCCCCCTACAGGGCACCCCCAGCGTTATTTTATGGTAATACTATACCAGTGAATCGCCGCTTAGTCAACAGGCAGCCGATTAACACGTCGGGCACGAATTACACCCGCCCCCCGGCTCACCGCCAGGCGCAAGGTTAAGTCCGCAGTCCGGGCATTCGGTCAATCCTCCTGCATGCGCGCCGCAGGCAGGGCAAAGCCCAAGCTTTACCTTTTCATCGGCCTCGCCAAGCTCCGGATAATACACTGCCCAGTGCTCGGCAACGACCCTTTTTGCCTCATCGCACGCTGCCTTATCGACAAATAATGTGTACTTCGTGTCAGGGTAGCCGCCTTGCTGCCTTATGAGATTTGCGTCGTTATTCACGACAGCAACTTTATACGCAATGTTCGCGTGCTCGAGCACGACGCAAAGCTCCTTGATTATCTCTATCGGCGAGGTCTCGAAATCGACCATCTCGACATTCTCGCCTGTAGTTCCGCGAAATTCCGTGACTATAACGCGCTCGATTGTTTCCTCGTTATTTTCCTCATGCCCCGGGAACACGAGAGGAACATCGCACACGTTGCATTTTTCTACGTGCGCATAGAACTCGGCATGGCACTTTGGACATATCTTATGCATAAGGCGACTCTCCGTACCAATATTATAGCGAAGCTTTCGGGAATGGCAACCCAAAAAAACAAAGGGGGCTTTCCCTGAGGAAAGCCCCCTGCATTACCGTTAAAACAGCTGCCCCGGCTTCAGGGCCTGCTGCTTAGAAGCTTATATCCAGACCAAGTGTTCCGAAGAACTCCTTTTCGTCGCCGTGGCCAAGGTTCGCCATCTCCGCGTCAACGGTAAAGTTCGTTCTATCGCCGAGGCTATAGCGCACGTACACGCCGCCGTAGCCGCCGCTTATC